>Ga0074198_1000167_pt1 | contig 92052 bp, 75 predicted proteins | sample EPASupsiteSAE323_FD_64527 | JGI IMG/M metagenome (GOLD analysis project Ga0074198, IMG submission 64527) | Bioremediated contaminated groundwater from EPA Superfund site, New Mexico - Sample SAE3-23 | ecosystem: Environmental > Aquatic > Deep subsurface > Groundwater > Contaminated ... | reverse complement strand
TAGAGCGCAAGGGCAAGCAGACAAATATTAATTGTAATAAATAGTTTTATTTATAATTATATTCTGAGAATCGATAGCAAGAAAAATACTCGCTTTAGGAAGTTAAAGCGCGGAATGTGGGATCTTGATCCGGTAAACTGAGTCGGCGGGAATATGTTTCGGACCACGGCAAAAGAAATGCTGAAGATATCCAGATAATGTCAAGCCTGTGTTTCACTGCCAAGACTGTGATGCACTATCCAGACTATGTATCATTGCCAAGTATCATTGCCAAGACTGTGCTTGATGCTTGTATTTGATACTGCCAGGCCTGTGTTTGATCATACCAAGCTGCCTCTAGCCGCTTGACATCCCAATTTCTATTTCGCAGCCTCCTCAATCACTCCCTCCAGATCGAGATACGCCTCCTTGATACGCTCCAGCTCGTTTCCGGAAGCGTTCCAGTAACCCCTCCTCTCCGCTTCCAGCAGCCGCTCCATGACCTTGCCGCAAGCAAACTTGTTATTCTTCTCCAGCCGATCTCGCACCTGCTCATCGAAGATGTAGCGCTCGGCTATTCCCGACCAGACCCAGTCGGCGATGCTGTGCGTCGTCGCCGCCAATCCCAGAGCGTTTTCCACTCGCTTTGCAATCTGCTGGCCGCCGTGGTAGTCGTGCTGCAACATGGCATCGATCCACTTGGGATTGAGGAGGCGTGTCCTGATGCCCCGGTTCACCGAATCCTGCAAATCTTCGGTTCGGATGGCCTCGCCCGTGGTGTCGGTGATGAGCATCTGGGGCCTGTCGCCTCCGGCGCTCTTCACGGCATTGGATAGTCCTCCGAAGTATTCGAAGTAGTGATCGAGGTCGATGATCTCATGGTCGTGGGTGTCTCTCACCTGGGATACGAGCCTGACCCTGGCCAGATTCTCCCGATAGACGGCCTCCGCCTGGAAGCCGTGCAGGTCTCTGGCGTAAACGTGGCCAACCGACCGGATGAACACCTCGGAAAGCTCCTCTTCCGTCTTCCAGATAGAGTCTTCCACGATCGGGAGAAGCCTTGTTCCGTACTCGCCCGCCCGAGGGCCGAAGATCCTCCCGTCGGCAATTCTCGCGGCAGTCTTCTCGTCCAAGCCTGTCTCCTTGAGATGAGAGAGATTTTCCAGTGAGTGCTTTCGGACATAGTTCATGTGCGGCGGCTCATCCAGACTTGCAGCCAGATGGAAAGCCTGGTCCAGAAACACCATGATGTTGGGAAACATGTCCCGGAAAAAGCCGCAGATATTTACCAGGCAGTCGATTCTGGGACGGCCCAACTCCTGCAGAGGTATCGGCTCAAGCTGCGGGGCCCAGGTTCCTTTGCCCCGATTGACCTTCAAGCCGAGATAGCAAAGGATCTGGCCGATGGTCTCGCCTCCCGTCTTGGTGGTCTCAAAGCCCCAGAGCACGACGCCCGTGCTCTCCGGCCATTCGCCATTCTTTTCCCGGTACGCCGCCAGTGTGTTGCGGGCGATCTCCTCCCCGCGCTCACAGGCGGCAGGCGTGGGCACGCGGGTAGGATCGAACTGGGTGAGGTTCCTTCCCGAGGGCAGAACCTCCGGGCTCCTGATCAGATCGCCTCCATCCCCCTGCTCGATGAAACCGCCCCGCAGGCCACGCAGGAGATTTGCGATTTCAAGACTGTTGTCCGAATAGCACTGCACCAGCTTCAATCCAAAATTAAGAGAGGCTGCCAGTTCTTCTTTATCCTGCAAAGATAGGTGTAAAGAAAGTTTGGATTTCATAGACGCATCCATAGCTGCTGTATCCATAGCGTCTGTCTCAATATCTGCTGTATCCATAGCATCTGTTTCCATAGCGGCTAGATTCCTGACGGCTTCATCCACGGACCTATGCAGGCAATCCGAGGAGAGACGGGCGCACAGCTCATCGATCTTCTCCAGTTGAGGCAGAAAAGCCGAACGATCTTTGAGGGCTTTGTCATAATCGATTCCCTCGCTTTCGGCAATGATGCGGTTGAGCGACTTTGTCCCGGATCGGTCGTACCTCAAAATCGAAGTCATGAATGCGGCCAGGTCATCCTGAGAATAGCTCTCTCCCAGGATGTGCAGGCCTTTGGGCATGATGCTTCTCTTCATCCGGTACAATTCATCGTGAATCTTCTCGACATCAGTTTCCAAAAAGTTGAGCTTCTCTGTCAGGGCGAGGATCTGCTCCAGAATCCTGGGAGAACGCTGCGGGTCCTGAACCCTCGTCTCGGCAAGTTCATCGATCAGCTTTTGCAGCTCCACATAATCCTCGTACAGATCGGATGTGGTGTAAGGCGGATTATTGTAGCCGACGAGGGTGGCATAAAGCCTTCTCTTGGCGATAACCGCTTCGGAGGTGTTGGTGATGTGATAATAATAAAAATGCGGCATGTCACCTATCAGGAGATCCGGGAAGCACCGACAGCTCATGCCCACCTCTTTTCCTTTGGTGAACTCGGCAAGGCCGTGTGTTCCCACGTGCACCACCGCATCGGCTTTCCAGATTTTTTCCAGCCAGTGATAGAAAGCAATGTACTGATGGTGCGGAGGAGCGGTCTTATCGTGGGATGCTGCGGCCAGGTCCTGGTCCTTCAAGGGCGGTCGGCAGGGCTGAATTCCTATGAAGATGTTGCCGAGAACGATTCCCGGGATCTGGATTTCCGCCTCTGCACCGCAATCCGGTCCCATTCTCGTACCCTTTCCCCGACCTATCCGCTCACCAACTCCTAAATCTATCCGCTCATTGATCCCTGAGTCACACCACTCATCAGTCCTGAGATCGCTCTTCCCATTATTCCTCAAATCGGTCTTTGCATCAGTTCTTGCATCAGTCCTTGAATTAGTTCTTGAATCAGTTCTTGAATCAGTTCTTGAATCAGTTCGTGCATCTGTCCTTGCATCGGTTTTTGCAGCCATCACTTTCCCCGGCGGCTCTTCCCAGGCGGCGACTACATCCCGGCGCATCTCATCGGGAAGAGTGTCGAAATAGTCACGATATTGCCTTGCTCCGAGGCGGACGCAGTTTTTTGCTGCCTTATCCGGACTAAACCAGATGCCGGAATTGGAGAAGGACAGCTGCTCAAAGATTCGGCTCAGCTTTCCTTCGGGAAGAGTCGTCTGATAACCGGAATTCTTCAGATGCCTGAGCAGCACGACCAGGCTCTCAAATACATTCAGAAACGAAGCGCCGCCCAAATTTCCGTCTCCCGGAGGGTAGCTGTAAATTATCAGGGCCACCCGTTTCTCGGCGTCGGGAAGGCTGCGAAGCCTGATCCGGTTTTTGATGCGGGACGTGATGCGCTCCATGCGGTCAGGGATGGAGACGACCTCTTGGACGGTGATCCCACCGTTCTGGACCTCGGCCACTGCACAGCAGGGGATGGGCTCGATGCTCCCGTCCAGCTCCGGCCAGATGACGGACATGATGGTCTCCGTGGGCGAGAGGCCCGTGGGCGAATCCATCCATTCCGAGATCCTGCGCCTGTGCATGGAGGCGGGAGTGAAGACGGGCACGTCCAGCTCCCGCAAGAGGTCACGGGTGAGCCGGTGCTCGCCGCCCAGCGGGCCGCCGTTGATCCTGAACATGGTCAGATTGACCAGAGCATCGATGATCGGTCTGTCGCCCCGGAAGAAGAATCTCCGCATAGCCTGCAAATTGTTGATGCCGTCGGAGTAGACGGGGATCAGGTTAACATGGCCAAGCCCCTTCGCCAGGGCATGAAGCGTCACCAGCCCCTGATCAAAAAAGCGACCGCCGTAGAGGAGGACGCCCACCGTCGGCAGACTATCATCGTAGCCCGTCTTTTGCAGGAAATCCTCCAAACCGGAAAAGTGGCCGTGATCGGGATGATAAAGGCCGAACTCCTGCATCTCCACAGGGTCCCCGGCCCTGTGAAGCAGATCCGAGCAGCCCAGATAGTCATGCAGCAGCAGGACGAGCAGGTTTCGATAGTTCTCCTTGCCTCCAAATTTCCAGTATTTGGTGAATTTTATGTAGTTGGCGGCGTCTTTCATAGGGCCGACGGGAAGCAACTTTCCGCCCGCTTCCGTCACTTTCAGGGCCGCCTCCATCATCATCTTTGCCTTTTGCATTCTTTTTCGCAGAGCCTCCGGGTCCTTATCCTGATTGGGTTCCATATTTTGCATCCGGTCGGAGACTGATCCGGTGCTCGATTTGGAGCCGGTCATGGAACCCGTCGTGGAACCTGTAATAGAGCCGGACATGGAACCGGACAATGAGCCGATCATCTCTGCAATCCTCTTTCCCCGGAAGGAGCCCATGCGCGTCAGGGCCATCATCTCCTTGAAGGCCCGCCCCATAGGAATCACAAGACTGATCACGACATTGTTCTCATCCTTGAGCTGGCGAAGGAGAATGTCGATGACGCCGCTCCCTGCTCCCATCAGGTCGATGAGCACGGCATCGGCGGACTTCAGGCTCCTGGAAAATGCCTGCACATCGATCTCTTCATTGCCGATCTGGCTGGGATGATATATTTCGAGGTCGAAGGCTAAATTGAACTCATCCCTGAGATCCTGGGCGGCTTTGACGAGGCTTGGCACCAGAACCGGTGAAATAAAGATAATCTTCATGCTGCTTCATCCAACTTTTTTTAATCCATAAACGGGGCAGTAATCCAGATAGATTGCATTTTGCAGTCTTTGCCCCGTAATTTCATTATCATTGTTATATTCTCATTATTAGCGCATAGCGCATTACTTTTTTATTAGTATATTTTTTATTAATGTATCATTTATTAGTTTATTTTTTATTAGTTTATTTTTTATTAGTTTATTTTTTATTAGTTTATTTTTTATTAGTTTATTTTTTATTAGTTTATTTTTTATTAGTTTATTTTTTATTAGTTTATTTTTTCCATTTTTTCTTTCATTATTTCCTTCGAATTATTTCGTGCATATTGCAGCCAATTCATAGATCGATTCCTGAAGGAATACTGCGACAAATCCCCTTGATGATTCCAGGAACAATCCCAGAATTATTCCTGAGAGCAAGCCCAAGAATAACCCTTGGAGAATTCCTGAGAACAATCCCAGGAATACGCCAAGGATCAGTCCGTATGCCGCTCCAAAAAATAATCCGAACGTCATGAAATGTTCCTAGACGTAATAAACATACTTTTGAAAGTCCTTCTTATCCGGAAATGAAATAGCTTCCTCAGGACAGCGCCCCTCGCAGCCGGTGCAGAGCATGACGCACTCGTAGGGATTGGTTACGACGATGGACCCGTCTGCTTTTTCGGAATAAACGCCTTTGGGGCAGAAATTCAGACAGACTTTGCATTGCTTGCAGGCTTTTTGATCAATGCTCGGATGCCACTCGATTTTATTTCTGGGAAGGGTCAGCCTGCGCCTTTCGCTCACGCTGTGCATTATCTCTCTATGTTTCCTCTCATCGCTTCCCGCCAGCAGCATCTTGAGGGTGATCTCGGCCTTGAGCATCAGGGGCATGTTGGCCATCATGGCCCAGGCCGCCACTTTCATGGATTTCTTCTTTCCTTCGGACATGTGCAACTCCAATTATTACAGCGAATTGAAATTAATTACCTTGCTATATTACGGATTTGATGACTTTAACTTCGCCTACCTGTTTAATTGCTTTTTTAACTAATTGATCTGTTGACCAGTTGATTTGTTGACCGGCTATTTTCCAGCTTTTCTATTCGCCGCACCAATCATTTATAATTAGATCTATATTTTTTACTTCTCAGGATCTCGGCATCAGTTCCAGGATAGAAGAGCGCCATCCACTGACATTGCATAAAGAGCTTGCAGGCTTCCGTTTCAGGAAATCCCGCATCTTCTTCGATCCCTTCGATGCAGCCAAAGCTGTCGCTGCTGCTCGACAATTCCGCACAGCCCCGTCTCTCCTCTGCTTGCGCTCTTCTCACGGGATGGCCGGAGAAGAGCCTCTCAATAATGCTCTTCAGCATGATTTCTTCCTCCGTTTCATGAAGAGATAAACGAAAAGCGGCACCCCGAGAAGGGATGTCATCAAGCCCACCGGCAGGACTGCCGGAGCGAAGACCGTCTTACCCACGGCATCGGCCCCCAGGAGCAGCAAGGCTCCCATCAGGGCTGACGTCAGCAAGAGAAAACGATGATCTCCGCCGATGACTATGCGGGCCATGTGGGGGGCCACGAGGCCGATGAAGCCGATGGTTCCCGTGAACGATATGATGGCAGCCGTGATGAGCGAGGCGATGGTCATGGTGGCCATTCGGGTTTTATTGATATCGACGCCGAGGCTGGTGGCAATCTCGTCTCCCGACTCCAGGGCATTTATGTCCCAGGATTTCCACAAGAGCCAGGGAAGGCAGAGGGCCACGACGACGAAGACCAGGCCGACGCTGTGCCAGGTCGATCTGCCCAGGCTTCCCATAGTCCAGAAGACCAGAGCGTGCACATCCTCGGAGCGGCCCACGTACTGCAGAACGGAGGTCAGGGCCGAGAAGAAGTACATGATGGCAATTCCCGCTAAAACCATTGATTCGGAGGAGATGCCCTTGATATCGGCCAGGACGAAGACGGCTGCTGCTGCTATCAGAGAGAATACGAAGGCATTCAGGACGATGAGGTACTCGCCGCCCGCCAGCCCGGCCCCGAGAATAATAGCCAGGGCCGCCCCAAAGCTCGCTGCGGACGATATGCCGAGCGTGAAGGGACTGGCCAGGGGATTTCGCAATATGCCCTGCATGGCTGCACCGGCTGCGGCCAGCCCCATGCCGGCCAGGATGCCCATGATGATCGGGGGCAGCCTCAGCTCCCAGACGACCATCTCACCCAGCCATGAGGCCTGAAAGTAGCCTGGAAATGCTCTGGCCAGCACGGCGGCGTAAACATCGGCAAGCGTCAATCCTGATGAGCCCAGGGTTGCCGATAGTCCCGCCAGCAGAATCAGTGAGAGGAAGAGGACGGCGGCCAAAAGCAGCTTTCGTTTTACGAATCCTTTATAAACCAGCCCGATGCTGTCGGCATCTCTTTTGCCTGCGGCTGCATCGGAGAGATTCGCACCCTGTGAAACAACATCAGATGATACCATTTTTCTCTATTGCCCCAGATTCTTTATTTTGCCATTTTTTTTGCCAACGACACGATACAGCGAATGGATGCAGCGAATGGACGCAGCGAATGGACGCAGCGAATGGATGCCGCAAAGGACAGAGCAGAAGGACTGGGCGTAAGGAAAAGCGAAAGAATGCGGCGATCGTTGGCCGCCCGCCTCCGACAGCTTGAACCAAATCGCTAACCTCTGCCGCCAAATCCCATCCTGCAAATTCTATCCAACCTCCGGATAAACGAAGCTCCGTCCTTCCTGCCAGGAGACACCCAGGAATGCCAGATATTCCCTGTAGACCTGAGCGGGATCGATATCGATCTTTGGATGAAGTATCTTGGCAAGACTGGCAATTCCCACCGGCAGGTCGGGCCCAACGGTCGCATCCACGCTGAGCACGTAAACCCGATCATTGCTGATGGCCGGGATCTTCGTTCCACCGGGGCGGCTGAGGATATTGTTTCGGATCTCCTTCAGCTTCGTTGCAGAAACGGAATCCTCCATCGACCAGCCGGGCATCCCGTCCTTCGAGGTTAAAGGCTGGTGCTTTATGATCACATCCGGGCTTTGCGCCGCCACCCACTCCCAGGCAACCTTGGCCGATTCGGTCCCTTCCTGGAAGATGCAAACGCCGCCTGCCTCGTTCACCATCAGGCTCATGGCCGAATGGCCGCCGTAAGTGGAGAGATCGCTTAAGGCTCCCGAGGAGCCCATGCTCTCGAAAAATACCGTCGTCGGTGCAAGTCCCTGCACGGCCTTCTCGGCCTTCTCGACCTCGCCGTCATACCATTGCAGATACTCTTTTGCCTCGCTCTCCTTTCCCAAAATTTCTCCGAGCTTGGTCATCTCTTCCTTGATCTTCTCCGGCTCATAAAAGTTCAGGCCGATAACGGTTATGTTCTTGAAGGCGGAGAGCTTCATCGAGACCGTATCCGCTCCCATTCCGTAAGCTCTGTCAGGCGCGGTGTAGCAGAGGACTATGATGTCGGGAGTGATTTTGTCACCCTGTTCTGCAACCTTGACAATCTTCTCATAGTCAACCTCCGTCCTGGACCCCACGCCGACTGCATCCTTTATGCTCGGATAGTAGCCGCCCTTGCCCAGAACCTGATCGACGGCCCCCACAATCTTGTCGCCGGAGCCGAGGATGACGACGGCCTCGGCTGCGTTCTCATTCAGTACTACTATCCTTTGCACCGGGGCCTGAATGACAACCGGCCTGTTCTCCGAATCGATGAATGTCATCGGGTACCCTGATCCGGTGCTTTCGGATGCCTGAGAAGGATTCGCGATAAGACTCAGAAGAATTATTGATAGGATTGATATGATTGAAGCTCTTGCTCTTCTTTTTTTCATCTCGTTTCTCATCCCTGTTTTCATCCCGGTCCTGCTAATCAATTTAGTTGGACTAAGATCAATTAATATTGATTTAAGGCTTTCGGGCGGAGACGAGATCGGAGCCGAATTGAGATCGTTAAATCGGATTGAAGCCGGAGAGAAATCGGATAGATACCAGAATGAAATCGGATGAAAACCGGACTGAGAGATGGAAACCGGAAGGAAATCGGATGGAAGAAGGATGGAAGAAGGATGGAAGAAGGATGGAAGAAGGATAGAAGTCTATCGAGTAGCTATCATAATTATAATAAATAAAAAATGATTGCAGGTTTTTGCCTGCCGCCGACCTACTTGTTTGGCATTCCCGGCGTCGGAACTGTGCTGTTCCCCCATTCTCCGCCATCCGGAATCCTGGCAAACGAGATATCCTTCGTTGCAGTTCCAAACTCCTTCTCATCCACCGGGTTTCCCGCAGCATCAAACAGCTTTATGCAGTCGCCGTCATTCCCCTGAAACACACCGCTGCTGGACACGAATATGGCCAGGAACTCGCCCGGTTTTATTGTTGTGCCGTTTGGTATCGAGTATTCCCCCGGCGTGGATCTGAACACGGTGTCCTTCAGCGTGTATCCGCTTATGTCAACCGGCTCCTTGCCGGAGTTGAACAGCTCAATGAATTCGTCATCCATCCCGCTGATATCTGCGTTTTTGTTCCAGTCGGATGCGGGATTGGCAAGCAGTTCGTTGATCACGATACTGGCACCGGCGGCATTGACCGCCAGGATCACCGAAAGCAGGCTGATCAGATATCTTGCCGTGCACTTAAGACTCATCAAACAAAATTCCTCCCTTTGATTCAATGAAATTTCTCGAATGCATCCTTCGTATGCTGAACGAAGATCTTCGCAATATCGTCGTTCTCGCCCATTCCTTTCAGGTTAAAGTCGACCTTGAAGCCCTCTTTCTCAAGCATGCTCTTCCAGGAATCGCTCTCGTTGCCGGTGAGATCATTCAAAGCATGGTCTCCCGCCACCACCATGAAGGGCATCAGTCTGACATTCTTAACTTTGGCTGCTTTCAGCTTGGCCACTACATCATCATAAGTCGGATAGCCTTCTACCGTGCCCAGGAATACGTTCTTGTAGTCCGCAGCCAGGATGTTTGCCATTTGGGAATAGGCGCTGTTGGCTGGGTGCTCGGTCCCGTGCCCCATGAAGACAATGGCAGTCTCATCGGCGTTTCTGGGGCTCTTGTGCGCTGTCCTTTCCGTTCCGGTGGTGAATTCGTCAAACTGCTTGGCCAAAGCTGCCGAAGCATTGCGATAATCCTCATGGCTCATGAGAAGCGGCATGCCTATGGAGAGATTGGCAAATCCGAACTTCCCATCGATTTCTTTGATGCTCTGAACGATATTGGCCATATCGTGGAACTCCTCGCCTGGGATTACGTGCAGGGACTGAACCACAACGTTTACATAGCCCTCATCGTTGAGGCGGGCAAGAGCCGTCAGGGGATTGTCAATGGAAATGTTGTCTCGCTCCGATATCTTGCGCCTGATGTAGTCGGATGTAAAGGCCATCTGAATCTTTGCTTCCGGAAATTCAGCTTTGTAAATTCTCTCGATGTTCTCATAGGCTGCCTGAGCCTCCGGGTAGCTTGTGCCGAACATCACCAACAGAATGGCCGGGCTGTCTTTGGCGGGCCTGTCCATCGCCCCATTGGCAGGAGCGACAAAAGCCAGTGCGAGTACAACTGCCATTCCGATCAGCAATTTCTTCATCAGATCCTCCTTGTAAATCTAAATTGAATTAAATCAAGTGAAATGGATGTTGTATATAAGACTAACGCCGAGGTTTGCTGCTCACATGGTAGCTGCTTGAATTTCTGTAAACTGGCTAAAATTATGGGCAGAATCGAGGACATGGCCATGCAACTATGCAAAAAAAAGGGATTGATTTAGATCGTTCTATTGGGGTATTTTTATCTAAATATCACCTCCGCAATTTATATTATCATTCCGGGGCTAATTAAAAAATTTAAGTCTAGCGAATCTCCGTTTTGATCTCAGTTTTTGTCTCAGTTTCTATCTCAGTTTTATTTCAGGTTTATCTCAAGGTTTATACTGGTACTTTTCAGTCGGAAACTGTGCCATAGTGGTGTTCCATGCAGGCTTCATGGTGGAAATGGACGTGTTCCGGCAGGTGCAGTCGAAGATGCCCTTCTGGCTGGCGTACTGCTTATCGAAGAACCGGGACGGAAGATCAAAGAAGCCGCCGCTGCAACAGGGCAGCCAGTCCTCGGCCCAAGTTGGTGCGGATTTTGTGATGTCGATCTTCATTGTTTTTTGCACCTGGAAATCGCCGATGTAGTCGGTCTCAATATCAATTATGGGGGACTTCCAGCCTTCCTTATTCTTGTATTTTGGAACCTGCCCTTTGGCAATGGGATGGGCAAGAAGCTCGCCGACATGAAGCGTACCCTGAATTATGTCATCATCAGTCTTCATGCTTATGGAGCCTTTTCCAGCAGCGTTCGCCGTTGGTGCCGTGCAGTTCATGTCTATTGCTATGTCACCCTAAACAGCTCTCGCGTACTCTATCTGGCGATGCATGGATGCCTCTTCCTGATAGCTCTTGGCCTCATTCTTGTCTTTGAGCAATGAGTTGTAGATCACAGGGTGAGCTGCATAATATCCAGTACCATAGGCAAAGCTGGTCGGGGACTGCACATTGTCGTACTGCCTGGTGTAAGCAATGGTGCTACTGGCACCGGGATCGGCTCGAACAAAATCCTCCTTTGTGTAGTCAATATAATAAATATAGCTGCCCCACCCGGTCTTCTGCTCATCGGACAGGATATCGGCAAAGTCCAAATTGCCGCTGCCATGTGAATACTCCAGCATGGACAGGTTGTTGGTGTTTACATTCATGTACTCAACCATATATCCGGTGCCGGTCACATCGCTGGTGAGGTCATGCTTATGCTTCACAGCTTCCTGACCGGGGTTATAGTCAAAGCTTCCACACATTGAATAACCGATAAACACCTGCACTAAAAATAAGAAACAGCAAATTTTCACAAGATATCTCATAATTGTGCCGCCATATGACTGATAAATCCGACGTTAGTCGTTCCTTGTTCTGTATTCGGTTTCATCTCATTGAATGTGCTCTTCGGCACTGCTATGGCACTATTGCAAGAGCGCATACCGCAAAATGCAGCCTGCAACATGCGATTAAAGTTTACTTTCATTAACCCTCCTATGTTTGATCAATTTATTCTGTTTTATATCAATAAAACTTGCGCAGAAGAGGATTAATTTGAATAAAAGGATTACGGTCGGTCGAGATATCATGCATAGTATCACGTGGACTCCTCTCACGACCTGAAGGCCGAGACTTCCTGCGTTCCTTTCTGACAGTGGATCATCGCCCTCTGGCTCCTCGACCGTTTGCCGGGAATTTTCAGTTCGTCCTTCATTTAGAGGAGTATGGCGTATCCAGGGACGACAAGATCAGGCCGTTTCCTCCCAAGAAGGTCAAAGGATAGGCTAACAGGCGCGAAACTCGGGTGTTTCCTCCGAGCCGATGCAAGAGGAGAATCAATTGTCCTGTGGCATAAACAGTTAACGATTGCATCATACATAGTTTTTCAATTGAATTTGATTGTAATATTAAGTATGTATTAAATCGCGCAAAGTGCTCAAGAAAAACAACCGCAAGCTTTAAGTAAAATTAATTTGACTTAATTCAAGTGCAATGGAATAATCTTTCCATGCGTCCATTCAAACCGAAGGTGACGGCTGCCCAAAGCTGCGGGTGCTTTCGCCTTCATCTCCCATTCACCAATGCGTCTCAAGTTCAAGCAATCAGGAAGAGGTGCAAAAATATGGCAGAAAATAGTGGGATCAGCTTAAAGGGCATAAATGAAAAGCTATCTGAATATCAAGTGCAGGGCCTTGAAGGAATCAGAATCGACGGAGACATAGAGATAGAAATGGATCTGAATGGTGGGGATGATCAAGTCCTGGCACGGCATTTGGGCGGGGAATTTGCGAAATTAGCGGTACTGCTATTTGATTTCTCAAGATCCGTGGGCTATCCCGTTGAAAAGATTCGATAAGCCGATTTTATTCCTCCTTTTTTCCTTCCACCCTCCACCATCGTTTTCCGGATTTCAAGCCAGGACAGAAAATCTATCGATTTGGCGAATTTCCGGACCGGCACAAGCTTTCTCTGGCACGTCTCATGAAGACCTTCTTGGCGGCGCACTCGATGAACGGATCTTGTCCGCCGGCACAGTGGGCCAGGCACGGTCCTGCGCACAGATACCGGTCCCGGCAGGTCCGGCACTCCTGCGGTTCAATCACAAGGCCGCGGGCATGGACCATTCGCTCCAGAAGTCCATCCTCAAAATTTGGATCGTCAATTCGCCCCAGCATCATCTCCAAATCAAGGAGAGATGGACAGGCGTAAGATCTGCCGTCCGCCAGCACAACCAGCGATCGGCACGAGTCAAAAAAGCAGTGGTGGCTTCTTTTCTTGCCGCTCTCCAGAGTGCGCTTCATTCGCTCCAGCTCCCGAAATTTTATCCGTCGTCCGCCAATTGCGGCGAGCTGATCGGCGCGGGAGATGGCCACATCGATTCCCCTGGCAGCCGCGCCCGGATCGGGCTGCGTGGACCGGCTGGCTCGCCCGACCGGCCTTAAAAAATCGATGGCGATTCCATCCACATTTCCCAGATAGCTGAGCAGGTCTATCAGCCCTGCAAGAGCGGGGGCATTGGCCCCGGAGAGGACGCAGGTCGAGCCCACCCGAATTCCTTCATCCCGCAAAGCTGCAATTCCCCGCAGGGCAGGGCCGGTGGAGCCCCTGCCATCCGAAAAAGGGCGAAGAGCATCGTTTACCTGCGGAGGGCCGTCCAGGCTGACACCGATGCCGATCTTGAGGCTCTTCAGCCTGGCCGCAACGTCGGACGAGATGAGAGTGGCGTTGGTCTGGACCTGGCAGGGTGCTTGCAGGCCGATTTCGTCAAGATAGTCAACGGCCTTTTCGATGAGATCAAGATTGAGAAGCGGTTCGCCTCCGGTGAACTGGATCTTGAAGCTGGGAAAGCATTCCGCCGTCACATCGATGGCTCTCTTGGCTTTTTCCCAGCTCATCGCCGCTTTTTTCTCGCCGCCACATGCATAGCAGTAGCGGCAGCGCAGGTTGCAGTCCTCGGTTACGGATAAGGCCAGGAGGCCGGGCTTTTCTTCGGACATTCCGATCAGGTCATTTCATTATCGGAACCGTCATTCGGCTTCTCACCGGAGATTTTTGGGGATTTTTCGCTATCATCCTCGATCCACCCCTCGATCTCCAAATAGACATCCCGCAACTCTTCCTTCATCTCGTCGGATGCCTGCCACATGCCCCGTTCCACGGCCTCCAGCAATCGCTCGGTGATGTTTTGCAGAGCGTGGGGATTCACGTCTTTCAGCCACTCCTGCATCTCTTTGTCCAGAGCATATTTGTTGGCCAGCTCCTCGTACATCCAGTCTTCCAGAACCTCGGCGGTGGCGTCCCAGCCAAAGGCGATGTCCACCATGCGGGAGAGATCGCCCGCGCCCTTGTAGCCGTGCCGCTGCATGCTTTCGATCCATTTGGGATTCAAGATGCGGGCGCGGAAGATGTGCTTTGTCTCCTCGACAGTGCTCCTGGTCAACACATGGTCCGGATCGGAGCTGTCGCCGCAGTACGATCGGGGCAATTCTCCCTTGAGGGCTTTGACGGCTGCAATCATGCCACCGTGGTAGGAATAGAAGTCGTCTCCGTCCAGCATGTCGTACTCGCGGGTGTCCTCGTTCTTGACCGTCAGGTCGAGCAGGCTCAGGCGCTTGCGAAACTCGTCGGGAACCGTCGCTCCGAAATTCTTGCGGCCATAGGCGTAGCCGCCCCACTTGACATAGATCTCGGCCAGGTCTTTTTCATCCTTCCAGTTCTTGGAGTCGATGGCATCGGAGACACCGGCACCGTAAGCTCCAGGACGGCAGCCGAAGATGCGATAGCGCGCCTCGATCCCTGCCTGCTCCCTGTCAATTCCCGCAGCGGTCTTCTCGGAGATGTCCATAGATACGTGCTTGGCCAGAAAGTTCTGCTCGGGAGACTCCTTTTGTCCGGCCACCAGCTCCACAGCCCTGTCCACGAGGTGAACGATATTGGGAAAAGCATCCCGGAAAAAGCCGCTGATGCGCAGCATCACATCCACGCGGGGCCGCTGCAGCTCTTCGAGTGGGATCAGCTCGATTCCGGTCACTCTGCCGCTCTTCTCCTCCCAAACGGGACGAACGCCCATGAGAGAGAGGACCTCGGCGATATCGTCACCCTTGGTGCGCATGGTGGGGCTGCCCCAGATCACGATCCCCAGCGATTCCGGGTAGCGGCCCTCATCCTTCAGGTAACGTTTGAGCAGGGCGTCCGCCTGAGCAACGCCCACCTTCCAGGCGGCCTGAGAAGGTATGGCCTGGGGGTCCACGGAATAAAAGTTCCTCCCCGTGGGCAGGATGTCCGCCATTCCCCGCGTGGGCGCTCCGGATGGTCCGGGCGAGACAAACCTGCCGCGTGAGACGGACAGGATGCTCCACAGTTCGTCTCTGGTAGCCGCAATGTTCGGCGCAAGGCCGGAAGAGATGTATTCGAGAACCTGTTCCACCTTGCTGCTCTGTCTTCCCAGGACCTCGTCTTCCAGCGCCCGGACTCGTTTCATGGAAAAGCCTTCGTCATCCCGGCAAAATCCATCCTCATGAAGCCGGGAGACGAGGCTCAGGGCTAGGGCATTTATCTCTTCAATCGCCTCGCCGCAGGTCTTGATGCCCGACAGAATCTTCCCCCGGTTGGCCAGGAGAAATTCGTAGTCGTAGCCCAGGGCCTCGGCCAGCGACTGCCTCAAGGAGGGCACGCTGCCGTTGGAAAGCCGGGTCAGGGCGACCAGGAACTCATCCAGGCGCGAGCCCTCGGGAGGCTCGCCCAGGATATGAAGCCCGTCCCGGATCTGTGTGTCTGCGGTCTCATGCAGGTATTCGTGAAGCTTCTCCAGGAATCTGTCGAAATCCGAGAACGCCGCCTCCTCACCAGTCTCCAGATCGTGATCGAGCTTTGACTCGCAGACCTTCTCCCAGATCATCCTCTTTTGCGTGGGCAGTTTAGCCGGATCTTCGAGAGCTGACTGATGGTAGTCCCGGATCATCACCTCCAGCTCCGCCAGTTCGTCATAGGCATCGGCGTTGTGCATCACGGGAACCAGATGATCGATGATACAGCAGTAGCTCCTCCTCTTGGCCTGGGTCCCCTCTCCAGGATTGTTGATGATGTAGGGGTAGATGTTGGGCAGATCGGAGATGGCGATGTCCGGGAAGCATGAATCGGAGAGGCCCACCGACTTTCCGGGCAGCCACTCCAAAGAGCCGTGCTTGCCGATGTGCATTATGACGTTGGCACCGAAGACATCCCGAATCCAGCGGTAGTAGGCGTAGTAGTGGTGAGGGATGGGATGGTCCGGGCTGTGGTAGATAGCAGCAGGGTCTTCCAGAAAACCGCGCGGCGGCTGGAGGCCGATGAAGAAGTTGCCGTTGATGATGCCGGGGATTATCAGGCTCTTTTTGTGGACAAAAAGCTCTCCCGGCGGCGCTCCCCAGGCTGCGGTCATCTTGGCCTGGACGGCGGCGGGAAGCCGGCCAAACCATTGCAGGTAGTCCTTTTCAGGTACGGAGTCGATGGCCCGCCTTGCCAGCTCCTCCGGGCTCTTCCAGCGCCGGTCAAGGGTCAGGCGGCTCTTCACATCCTCGATCAGGGCCTGGCCGCTCTCCGGCATCCGGTCCAGTTTGTACCCGGCGTCCGACATCTTTTGCAGGATGTTCAAGACCGAGACAGGCGAGTCCAGGCCGAAGGCGGTTCCGATGCGGTCGTCTCTGGGCGGGTAGTTGTGGAAGATAATGGCCACCTTTTTTTCGGGGTTGGGAATATGCCGCAGCCTCGCCCAGTTCAGGCTGAGCCGCACCATCTTCTCAATGCGCTCGGGCAGCGGCTCGAACCTGATCACCCTCGCTCCGGTGAGCGGATCGATATCGGTTCGATCCCTGGCCGCCACGGGAACGGTGATCAGCATTCCGTCAAACTCCGGCATGGCGATTCCCATGGAGATGTCCAGGGGGCTCAAGCCCTGCATGGACTCCTTCCACTCGCCCGGAGTGTTGTAGGTCACGACCGCTTTGAGTACCGGGACGTTCAGCTTCTTCAAGAACCACTCTTCGGATCTGGCGATATCTTCGGAAGCTGCCGCTCCTTCTCCTTCCCAGGGCCTGATGGAGAGCGAGAACATGAGAGTGCTGATGAGAACGTCAATGAGACTCTTGCCGTCCCGAATGAAAAAATTGTCAACCACCCATTCCGCGCCCTTCGTCCCCCGCTCGACGTCTTTTAGGGAGTGCAGGAATACCGGAATTACGTTTGCTCCCTTCTGCTCGATCTGTTCAATCAGCCGATCGACGAAGACGGTGTTTCCCGCCTGCCAGAGGCTCTGGTAGAACCACAGGCCGACTGTGGGTTTGCCCGGCACGTACTTTTTCTGCAGGTACTCGTCAAGGGTTGGCACATGGTCGAAATCGGGATGGTAAATGCCCTCCCAGACGGGGCGCTCCGGTTCCGCAAAAGCGAGGTCGGCGCCGACGAATCGGCTGGCCAGAAATATGATCAGGTTGAAGAAGTTCTCCTTTCCGCCATAGTCCAGATAGCGAGAGACATTTTTGTAGATCACTTCATCGACCGTGGACAGCTTCATAAGCTCGATTTCCGGCTCGTTTGAGGCGCAGTGGGCGGAGATGGAGGCTTTGCTTCCCTGCAGCTTTCCCATCAGCTCGTCAAAGCAGGGGAGGCTCTTCTTTCCGCCGTGCAAATTGAAGATGACCAGATGGCTGTCGCAGGCGATCCGCTCCAGCTCCTCCCGGCGGGCGGAGTCTTTCAGGTCTTCGCCGGATCGGATGGCGACATCTGCAATTTTTCCATGCTGGCTGATCAGTTCTTTTAGAGCGGAGATGAGGGGAAAGATGTCGCTCGCTTCCTGGGTGGTGATGTAGGCAATCTTGACTTTTTTCATAATGATCCATCTTTTATTTTTGGGGTGCTCAGGCGATCGTTGAAATAACGAAACATTTTTTAAGTTAAGGCTAGTTAAATTGATTAAATAAAGCTTTCGAGAGGTCGTCCGAATCTTGTTACGATGTGCGAAGAATTAAGAGAAAGGATGAATATCGAAAGAAACTAGCGCCCAGCAAGGATGAACCAAATGAACTCCCACCACATCGAAGCCGCCCAAAAACCGCCCTGCACAGATCTGTTAGTCGCCCTCATCCACGCCTCGATCTCCTGGAAGGACAAAGAAAAAAACGTCGCCAGACTGCTAACCCTGAACGAAGAAGCCGCAAGATCCGGCTCGAAGATCATCGTGAACACGGAGCTTGCCACCACCGGCTACGCCTTCGAGAGCAGAAGGGAGATCGCACCCCTCGCCGAGACCATCCCCGGCCCGACCACGGATGCATTCGGCGAGGTCGCAGAGAAATATGGCTGCTACATCTGCATCGGCCTGCCTGAGAGAGACGCCGGAACGGGAATCTTCTACAATTCCGCCGCCCTGATCGGACCGGATGGCCGGGTTGCTGCTCGCTACCGCAAAGCCTCTCCCGCCTTCCGGGAAAACCTGTGGGCCGCCAGGGGAAATTTGCCCGTTCCGGTGGTAGAGACTGAGCTTGGCGCTCTGGGGCTGATTATCTGCGCCGACTCCTATTCCTACCGCCAGGCGAGAATCGCCGCCCTGAAGGGAGCACGCCTGCTGCTCATCCCCGCCAACTGGCCGCCCGAGCACCACAACCCGGAGAAGTTCTGGCGGGCCAGGGCGCTGGAAAACAGCATTTATGTCCTGGCCTGCAACCGGACGGGAATGGACAAAGTGATGGACTGCCGCCACGCGGAGTCGTTCGTCATCGATCCACTGGGCCGGGCCATCAGGCAGATCAGCTCTGCGAACGACATTATCATCCATGCCGCTCTGCCGGGAATCAGTGGCGGCGGCATGACTCATCAAAATTGCCCGAGCACTTTTAGCCCCAGCAGCTTCCTGGGATGCAGGCGGCCTCAATGCTACGGCAACATAACGCTCGACCCCTACTCTTACGTCAATATCGAATTTTTGCTCGGCTTGCCGCCAGCCGCCGAATTTGTCGCCGCGACTTTGCAGTATCGCGCCCGGCCATTGGACGTGCAGGCTAACTTGAGGGAGATGCTGCGCCTGGTGGACACTGCCTCGGCCAAGGCAAAGGAGAGCGGCCAGACGATCAACCTCGCCGTCCTTCCCGAGCTGGCTATTTGCGGGCCGATCTCGAACCCGGAGGAAGCGGCCAGATGCTCGGAGGAGATACCAGGCAAAGCAACCGAGGCATTTGCAGAAAAAGCGCGGGAGAAGAGTCTCTTCATCGTCTTCGGCATGGCTGAGCGAGATCCTGGCGACGAATTGCGCTGCTACAACAGCTCAGTCCTGATCGGCCCGGACGGCCCTGTGGGCAAATACAGAGCGGTCCATCTCTCAGCACGTGACCGGAACTGGGCAACGCCGGGCAGCGACGGCTTCGCCGCCTTTGATCTTCCCTTTGCCAGGATCGGGATGCTCCTCGGCCATGATCTGATGTTTCCGGAGGCTGCAGACTCGCTGGCCAAGCTCGGAGCGGATATGCTCTGCGTGCCCGCCCTCTGGGAGAATGCCGGAGCCAAATTCATCTGGGAAGCAAGGCTGGGCGAGCAGATGCACCTCGCCGTTGCCAACCAATGGGGCGATTTCGGCGGGCTTCACGTCCTGGGCGAGAGCCTGCTGTGCAACTATTGCCGCTATCCGGAAAAGATCGCCCGGCGGTGGTCCCCCTCGGAGGGAGACGCCGTCAGCATCATGAGCCTTGGGACGAAAGACTCCAGAGAAAAGAGGTTCCTGGAGAATATCGATTACCGAGTGCTGCTGGATTTGAACTGCCAAAGCTCAGGGCGGTAGGAGCCGCGGCAAAAAAAGGGAAAACGTCAGGATTTTGAATTCACATGAAAGACAACATGCCGGTTATCATCTACCCGTACAATCCGCTGTGGCCCTGCTTCTACGAGAAAGAGCTGCAGGTCATAGAGAAGACGATCGGAGTGCAGCTCCTGAGCATCGAGCATGTCGGAAGCACCAGCGTCCCGGGTCTTTGCGGCAAGAACATCATTGACATTCTGGCGGGCGTCGCGGATATGGATGCAGCGGACCGGTGCCGGCGCATGCTTTTTCCCGTAGGATACGATGATATCTCAGCAGGCAGCCACGCAGAGTGGTTCTACTGCTTGGGAAAACGTCTTGAGGGCTCTTACTGCCACCTGCATCTCGTCAAAGAGGGAAGCGATCACCAGGAGCGTCACACAGTCTTCAGAGACTGGCTTCGTGACCACAACGAGGACGCCCGCACCTACGCGGAGCTGAAGGCGTCCCTCGCAAAGAAATATCGCAATGACAGGCCCCGATACACCGACGCCAAAGGCGAATTTATTGCGAGAATACTTGCAAAAGCTGCAGCCGAAAACGGAATGGACACCGATCATACCGCAGGCAATAAATCCAGATAATCTGGTTTAACTAATCTGGTAATCTGGTTTAACGCAAATTAGGTTTATGCACCGTTTAATTAATCAATCTTAGATCAAATTAAAATATTGTTGCATGAAGGAGGCAAAAAAGTTGAAGCTTGCTGAATTTTATGGAGGCATTGAGATTCACCGGGAGGATAAGATTATTTATGCCAGGTTTTTGACTCCTCACAGAGTTTTGTCTACATGCCGCAGCAGTGCCGGTGGAATGCATGATGATCTGATGTACATCTACAACCATCAGTCATGCGAGCCCGCTGGGGACCACATGAGAGCCAGGATGCATAAAGTTGTGGAAAGCCCGGACGAATATAAAAAGGATGTTTCGGACGGCTACCTTCTGCCATACGAGAAATGCGCCACGCTGGGAACGGCGGCCAACATGAACAACGCCGCATTCTGCCACGAAAAATTCTCAGATCTGGAGGTCGTTGCCATCTGCACCGGCGGCGTGGAGCGCAATTCAGGCCGTGCCGGAGATCCTGCATCATACTATGAGCCGCAAAAGAGCAGTGCAAATGCGACAAGCAACCAGGTAGAACAGGTCGAAATCCCGAAACAGGGCACAATAAACGCCATGATCTTCATTAACCGGGAACTGACGCCGGGCGCAATGGTCACCGCCGTCATCACCGCCACCGAGGCCAAGAGCGCTGTTATGCAGGAGCTTGAGGTTCCGTCTCGATACTCGGAGGGCATGGCCACAGGAACCGGAACCGACCAGATCGCAGTGGCCGCAAAGCTCGGAGGCGATCCGATATCTTATGCGGGCAAGCACTCGAAGCTGGGCGAGCTGATCGGGCGCACCGTGCACGACGCCGTCAAGAAAACTCTAGCTCTGCAAAACGGCCTCACGCCTGCGGGCCAGTGCTCGTCTTTTGCCCATCTGGAGCGCCTGGGAATCAATAAGCGTGAACTATGCGAAGGAATTGGAGAATTCTTGTCCAAGGACAATGCAGATCTCTTCAAACAAAACTTCTCAAATATCGTCAACGATCCCCTCACGGTTGCGGCCGTGGGTGCGCTGGTTCATCTGCGGGATAAGTTCGTTTGGGGCATCCTGCCGGAGAGCTGCATTCCTGAGGTCATGGGCCGCTACGGGGCACAGATTTCAGCAGCCGTTTCCGGAAAGAGCAATCACACCCATGACTACATGCAGATCCTGTCAACCCTGGATCTGTCACTGGAAAAGCACGCCTTCATGAAGCTCGTCTGCCGGGCATTCGCCCTGGGCTTTGGCGAAAAATGGTGCGACACCGAGGGCGAGGCCTGCAAAGAGTGACTCGTTTTCTGTTAGCAATCATCATCTCAATAGCGCCAAAAAGAGGGACATCCGAAAGGATTCAGATCATCTTTTCGGATGGATGCATTCCACTATTGCCTTACTTCAAGGGAGGATAGATGTAGATCCCCCTGTAAGGAATTCCCTGCCACTCGTCGAAGTATTCCTTCAGTATCGCTTCCGGGTTCAGATCCTCAAATAGCTCCGGATGAAGGATCTTGGCCATAAATGCCGTTCCGGCTGCCTGCATGGGGCCTGTGTTGAGGTCTCCGCAAATTATGTAGACCCTGCCCTGTGCGGCAGCAGTAGTCTCTTTTATGGCATAGTCGACCATGAGCTTGTCCCGGATCATGTGCATGTAGCCAAAGGCGGCTTCCTCGTCGGCACTGTATCCCGCCTTATCGTCGGCATGGTTCACGGAACCGATGATCACATCCGGATTTTGGGACATTATCCATTCGCGATCAACCTCTGCCGTTCCCGTAGAGCTGTTTAGATCCCGAGCAAGGTTTTTTCCGCCCGCATCCTCCACCATCCAATGATTCCCGCTCTTCTTTGTGCTCACTTTGACGATAGGGTAGTAGTAGTCGGGATTCGAATAGAATACCGTCGTTGGCCTATCGCCTGAGTCGAGGTCCTTGGTGCGCTCTCCTATGAGATCGATATATCCGTGGTACCAGTCGAGCAGCTCTTGCGCCCTTTCTCTTTTGCCGAACAATTCCCCAAGGATTCTAACGCTTCCGTCCAGACTCTCCTTGTTAAAGCAGTCCAGGCAGATAACGGGAACGCCGATTGCATCATATTTGTCAAATGATTCATCCTTGTAGGGATCTTTATATAATATTACCAGGTCCGGCTTGAGCTTCGCCAGCTTCTCGTAATCCGGACTGCCGAATTTGTTCTCCTCTTTGCCCTTCAGCTCAGGATAATATTCCGGATTGGATAATGCATAAGTGGTTACAACTGCAAAAACATCCTTTATGTCGACGCCGATGTCGCGCATGATCTCAATAGCACCGGTATTGGCTCCGACAACATCCTTTATGGGCAGCGCCAGTGTGACCGTTCTGTTATGAGAATCTATGATCGTAATATTCTTTTCCGTACCCAAGATGATCTCTTTTATCTCTTTGAGATCCGACTCATCGACCTTTCCATCACGGTTGACGTCCGCCAGTTCTGTGGGTTTGTTGCTTTTGTTTACAATCCCCTCGGCATAGACAAGATCGCCGTCATCGATCCTGTCGTCCATATTCGCGTTGCCGAAAACCTGTAGCGTGATGCCGTCGGTTGCCGCAGCGGGAATAATCAGGGACGCCAGCAATATCAATCCCGATATTAAGAAAACGGTGGTCTTTTCTCCTGAAGATCTCGCCGAAAATGCCTGCACGAGGCAGGATCGATTCCATCCATTCCTATTCATAATTATCAGCAGTCCTAGCTACATTTCTTTAATTAAACTAATTTTGAGTTAAAACTAGTTAAATTGATTTAATAAATCTTTCGGATGGGGGCCGGAATTTGTACCAACGAGTTGAGAAGATAAACTTTACTTTAGGCAATAAAAGCTTATATCAATTGATAAAGATAACAGCCTCTCGTGAGGAGATATGCGCCCGCGAAAAAGTTGGGACGGACAAAAATAGCAAGCTGTCGGGATAGCCGCTGAACTATGCTGTTTGATTACATCTTCAATATGGTACTGATGGTGAGCATCGGGGTAGTGCTGGCCAATGTTATAATGGAAATGAACATCTTATCAGGCCTGTCCATGCCCATGAGATACCTTTGCCGGGCCTCCAACCTGCCGGAATGCTGCATGGTCTCTGTACTTGCTTCTACCATCAATGCCACCGCCGGCAGATCCGCGCTGGCCGGCTTTTACAGGAAGGGCGAGGTCAAAGAGACGGAGATAATCCTGGCCATGCTGATTGGCACCTTCCCGATGGCGCTGGGGGAGTACGTTTTTTTAGTGCAGGCTCCGATCTCCATCGCACTTTTGGGCCTGAAAGTCGGAACCGCCTTTGTCCTGCTGAATCTGTTCTCAAGCTTCATCCAGAGCTTCTCGGCTTTGGTCTATTCTCGGCTGACAAGGCCGCCTCAAGTGTGCTCCATCGATAAAAAGGATGCAGGAAACTTAAGGTTTAACAGAGACGTTTTGGCAAAAGGAATTGGGAAATCCCTTTCTACCTTGAAGAAGATCCTTCCTTTTTTGGTGGGCACGATGATCTTCATGGATCTGCTCATGAGAATGGGTGTGCTGGAAAATATGAAGCTAGTCTTCGATCCGGTGCTGAGGGTCCTCGGCCTGCCCGGCGAATGCATCGCACCTCTCGTGATGCAGTTCGTTCATTATTCTGCCGGATACGCAGCCATCGCCGCACTCTACAGCTCGCAGACCATCACGGAAAAGCAGGCATTGATAACGCTTCTAGTGGGAAGCATGGCCGTGATCACCATGATCTACATCAGGTACAGCATCCCAACGTACATCAGCCTTTTTGGAAGATTCGGAGTAAAGATCGCGGCCATCAGCTACCTGGCCAGCATGGCATCTAAAACTGTAACAATAATTTTGGTAATGCTCCTGATTTGAAGCGATTGATTGACCTAAGTTATTAAAAATTGTTAATGAGGTGCCGACATAAGGGTGGAGAGGCCGAGAAGCCCCTCACTTCTGCCACCTCATATGACTCAGATAATTTTGCCCGGATCATTAAAACAAATTTTAGTTCCTGCGGCCTAGAGATGGAACTCCTGTCCGCGCGCCGGGATGGTGACGTCTTTGAAGCCCGATCGTTTCAATGCGCTCTCCATCGCCACAGCCGCCTCAGGCTCGCCGTGGACCACAAAGACCTTTTTGGGCTTGGGGGAAATCGCGCCGATGAAATCAATCAGCTCGCCCTCATCGGCATGAGCGCTGAAGCCGTCAATCTTCTCGATGCGGGAATGCACTTCCTGCTCCTCGCCGTAGACGCGCACATTCTTCTCGCCGTCCGTCAATTTGCGGCCAAGTGTGCCTTCCGCCTGGTAGCCGACGAAGAGAACCGTCGTCCTCGGATCGCCCAGCCGCTGGCGCAGATGATGCAGCACCCTGCCTCCCTCGCACATCCCCGAGGCGCTGATGATTATGGCACTCTCTTGCAGGTTGTTCAGGCTCTTCGAGTCGGCGGGGCTGTGCACGTACTCCAGCATCTCAAAGCCGAAGGGATCGTGATCATCATCCTCCATCAGGAGCTTATTCGTCTCCTCGTCGTAGCATTCCGGATGCTGCCGAAAGATCTCGGTCACGTTGGTGGCCAGAGGGCTGTCGACGAAGATCGGCAGCGACGGGATTTCTCCGGCTTTCGTCAACTCATGAAGGTCATAGACAACGTCCTGGGTCCTGCCGACGGCAAAGGCAGGGATGATCAACATGCCGCCCTTGGTCGCAGTCTCATTAACGATCGTTTTCAAGCGCTCTCGCACCTCGGCCATAGGGCCGTGACGGCGGCCACCATAAGTCGATTCGGTGATGAGAAAATCGGCATGCTCCAGGATCTCCGGATCGCGGACCACTGCAGCTCCTTTGCGTCCCACGTCGCCGGTAAAGACAAGAGTCCTGGCTGCGCTCTTGCGCTCGGTTATTTCAAGGGTGACGGTCGCCGACCCGAGGATGTGGCCGGCATCGTGAAATGTCAGTTTGATTCCCGGCAAAATTGTGAGAGACCGACCATATTCGATGGTCTGAAACAGGCGCATGGCTGCGGCGGCGTCTATGGCAGTGTAGAGCGGCTCGACGGGAGGCAGACCTTTTTTTTGATTGAGCTTGGTTACGAACTTCGCATCGGATTCCTGGAGTGAGCCGGAATCACGCAGCATGGTGCTGCATAGATCGCGGGTGGCTGAGGTCGAATAGATGCTGCCGAAAAATCCGCCCTTGACGAGCAGCGGGATTTTGCCGGAGTGGTCGATGTGAGCATGAGACAGCACGACGGCATCGATTTTTCTCGCATCGAAGGGGAACTCGGAATTTAGGGCGCGGGCTTCTATTCGCTTTCCCTGCACAAGACCGCAGTCCAACAGAACCCGATGTCCGTTTGCCTCTACCAGATGCATCGAGCCGGTGACCATCTGCGCGGCTCCCCAAAATTGAAGTATCAACTCGCTCCCCTCCAGAAATCGAATCTATTACTCAAATGTCCTGCTCGAATCAGATTCCGATAGATTCGATCAAATCGGATCTCATAATTCGGATATCTTATTGCACCAATCCAGTCCCTCGCGCGGATCGAGATAATTCAAATCAATTGATAGCTTATAAATACTTCCGAGACAATTCTCTATATTTGTATCGCAATTCCAGACATGAGTGAAATAAAGGAGAGTGTAAAATGGGTTTCTTAGATCGCGTAAGCACAGTAGTGCAGGCAAAGATGAATAAGATCATGGACAAGATCGAGGACCCCAGGGAGACCCTGGATCTGTCTTATGAGAAACAGCTCCAGCTCCTGCAAAATGTGAAGCGGGGCGTGGCCGAGGTCACCACCTCCAAGAAGAGAATCGAGCTGCAAAAGGCCAAGCTGCAGGCGAGCATCGACAAGCTGGACTCCCAGGCCAAGGAGGCGCTGGCGGCCAACCGGGAAGACCTGGCTCGCAAAGCTCTGGAGAATAAAGCCGGATTGCAGTCGCAGTTCGCAAGCATGGACCAGCAGATCGCAGATCTGAACGATCAGCAGCAAAAGCTAATTGCCGCCGAGTCCCGCCTGGCCGCAAAAGTGGAATCATTCCGCACCAAGAAAGAGACCATCAAGGCCCAGTACTCCGCAGCCGAAGCCCAGGTTAAAGTCACTGAGTCAGTGACCGGAATCAGTGAGGAGATGGCCGACGTGGGCATGGCCGTGCAAAGAGCGGAAGAGAAGACCGACAACATGAAAGCCCGCTCCGCGGCCCTGGACGAACTGCTGGAGTCCGGCACCCTGACCGACTTCTCCGGCGATGACGAATTGGGGCGCGAGCTGGCCAAAGCCAAGGCCCAGAGCAGCGTTGACGACGAGCTGGCTAAGATGAAGGCGGAGATGAAGAAATGATCATCAGAATTTTGGGCGAAGGGCAGTTCAGGCTGGACGGCAAGCATCTGGAAAAACTGAACAGGATTGATAATGAGATCGTCGGGCATGTGTCCAAAGGCAACAAGGCCGAGTTTCGCAAGGATATCGCAAAATTGATCGCCATCATCAAAGAAGAGGGCGAGCCGCTGGATCCTGTGGAGATCGTTCCTTCCGACATCATCATCCCGCCGGGCGACATGTCCATCACTGAGGCCAAGAAGATCTTTTGCGGCGAAGGACTTATTAAAGGTTGATTGTCCGAGACCTTCATCATTATCTTATTTTTTGAAATGTTTTTTAAGCATTTTTTGTTAATCAATCTAGAAACGAGCCGTAACTCGGTTTCGTGAAAAGATCCTCAAATTCTTTAAGAAACGGCTCCAATTGTAATGATACCTTCATTATTTTGATCATTTTACTCCCGATGAAGGAGATTTAGTCATAGTATAAAAACTTTAATTTTCTATATGAAACTTATAGTTTAATTTAATTAGATATTAGTATAAAGATCATAAAAAGTTGGAAATAGTACAGATCTCAGATACGATTAGTATTATTCTGGGATTTGTAATATTTTTAATATAGGTATATTTGAAAAAAAAGATTATTTAACCCTTACATTTATTGAACTAATAATTCCAGCTAATTCATCGCTAGGATTCCACATTTCAATTAGACCTAATGCAGCTTTATTATCTATGGCTGGCCAAGATACGATCGTAGCTATCGCATTATTCTCACTAGACTTTTCTACAGTCACAAAGCCGGGAGTTCTATCTACTCCTACATCGATGTTACCTATTGGCTGAGTTGATGGAATTTCGCGACCTTTAACCCCATAGTATTCTTGTGCTAAATTAGCAATGACATCAAGTCCAATGTTTGATCTTTGAGCCGGATATGCATTTAATATAATAATATTTTGCGGATTAATTAGTGATTGGAGTCCTATTGTAGTCTCGCTTTGCGGAGTAGCAATCATCTGATCAGGACATTCAAGACTTATGATATAATTACCTACATTTACTATTTCGGTTGCTGCAACACAATTTATAGATGTATCTAATATCGAAAAGAGCATCAAAGCCATCACGAACTTGAGTAGTCTCATCTCAATCCCTTTAAAATGAGAGAATTAGATAGAGATATAAAGTTTCGTAGAAAAGAGCTAAATCTCCATTAGGATTAAATAGTAAATTTTATTCACTGACATCAAGGAGGAACTAAATTGAGGAAAATATGGTTAGCATTGATTTTAATATTACTATCATCTTCAATCGCTTTTGCAGATCCTAACATATTTAAGGATAATGGAATAAGTTTTGCCATTCCAGCTAATTGGAGTATTGCTAATGTTCAACAACTGAATAGCACTGAAACCGACGGTACTTTAGTAAACGATACTAAAATAGTTCTTACAGATGGTGAGTCCGCTATTAGAATCGATGTAATAAGGATTCCACAGGTGAAATGGCTTAATCAAATGTATGATGATTCTCCATATTATGTTATGGGTGTTTTAGAATCCTATTATAGAACAAAACTCCTTGAAATTATTCAGCAAAATGGGGGAATAGGATTAAATGGTGGATCAGGATTATCCAGCCGGATGGAGTTGAACATGCTTCATTCAGAACAGGGAGTAATGGTGATTTGATAGAATGGATAATGGTTTGGACAAAACCCGGATATGATGATAAATTTATAGGGGTTCACGGACTATTTCAGGGAGATTATCAAATGAAACCTTTAAGCATGTCGGGCGGCGGGCCATATAATTATTACATACAAAAACCATTATATGAAATATTAGATAGTATAGCAGCAAATAAGACATCACAGCCTTCAAGCAAAGAATCTGAAAATATAATTTCAAAGGTTTAGCGGAATAATTCTAATTCCGCCACTACCTCATTTATGATTTTATTAGAATCAGTCAAATCAACTATCTCTGCAAGCTCTTTAGGATCTTCAGGCAAACCGTCACGCCAAGCGATTTATGATGAAATTTAATAATAGCGAGAGCATGTTCAAATATAAAAGATGATTAGCATCGATGCAGAGCAGAATTTCGTGCTATTTGCACCCCGTCAGCAGGCTGCGCCCATATTCCGTTCGATAGCGGCCCCCAGCTCCTCCATCTTCACAGGCTTGTTGAGAAAATCATCCGCACCGACCTCAAAGCATAGTTCGCGACAGCTTTCTGCATCGAAGGCCGTGACCACGATGATCTTGGGACCCTGAGGCCAGCGCTTGCGTATCATCTTAGTGGCCTCGATGCCGTCCATCTCCGGCATCTGAATATCCATGAGCACCAAATCGTAAGGATGATCTTCCAGGGCAAGCAGGACCTCCTGGCCGTTGTTGGCCGTATCCGCTTTGTAGCCCAGCCTCTTGAGGAAGATCAAAGCCATCTTCTGATTTACCGGATTGTCTTCGGCGAGAAGAATGTTCAATTTGGATTGGGTTTGCATCTGAGACTATATAGGCCCTCTTCATATAAGAATTTTTCTTTAGTAATTAATTTTGACGAAATAGTTAAGATTATTTTACATGCCATTGGATATCTATTTTAAAGAGCTGACAGCGCTTTATTCGCATAAATTTGATCATGAACCAAAATTAATTAAAATAAGTGAAAAATCTTAAAACTAAGATATAACTGGTGTCATGATTAATAATATGAGGATATCGTTCTCCTCGGATTCCGACCAAAGAAAAAAGCAAGAATTTTTCTCGCTTGTGGACGGCAGCCTTTTAAAAAAATAAAAACTCATGTTGTGGCACCATGATCATCAATCAATTCTATTTTTATGGCCCTTTTACGGCATTAGCATTCCTCAAACCAGTCCGGGTGAGAGGAGCAGACTTTCAGGAAAATAGGGAATATGCGGCGAAGGATGGTCTATTGGTGCCGCTTATCGGATACGTGAACAGTCGAGTGCAAACATATTTCCCGTTGCAGCAAGAGGCAATAGGTCGATGCAAAATACTCAGAGGATCGGAGAGGACTTCTTTTTGTCCCCAACCTTCCAGGCCCTGACCATCGGCATGCCGTTCTGCATCTTCAAATTGCTCTTCGGGATGCTTGCCATTCGCGCCGGGTCCGGACCGCTCGATTTTTTGGGCTGGATGATCATTGTCTGGGCCGGCATTGACTTATTCATGAATCTGAAACGCGTCGCTTATCACCTTGCAGGGCGCTCGTCTCCCATCGAATACTGCTCCATAGCACAGGTAGGACGGATGCTGAAACGGCCAAGGCTTTTCTTGGCATTGGACACCTTCATCTCGTTCTCCATCATATGCTTCGTGCTGTGGTCGGGATGGATCATCCTCCTGACCAAGACTGAGTCATATCTGTGGTATGCGGCTACGACACTGAACCTGATCAGCATTGCCGTCGTCAATGTCTGGCTGGAGTATCAAAGAGGGAACTGATGGCGGGCGGAGCATAATAGATCTGGACACTCAAATCTTACTGCACTCATGCAAGACGAAAATTGATAAACAAAAAATTAATAAAATAAATCCTTAATAAAATAAATCATTAATAAAAAACGAATTTCCAGCAAACAGACTTTTGAGCAAAACAAAATCTCAAAAAACCAAAATTCAACTCAAACAAGCCTTAAATATTCGAAGAGTAGTAGCATCATATTTGAGGAATATCGATGAAGCGAATAGCAAGCATAATTTTGGCCGCAGCATTTTTATTGATTGTAGCTGCCTCTGCCAGCATCTGCGATAATGCACCGTGCGAGAAAGTCATAAATACCGTTGTAGGCGAGGATTTTGTCATAGCCCTCGAATCCAATTCCGGGTCCACCGGCTATGAATGGTGGACGCAATTCGATCCCGCTTATTTGACCCTGGTCAACTCATCCGATAAGGTCAAAGAGGAAAGCTCGGGCATGGTCGGCGTTCCGGGAGAAAAATCCTTTACCTTCAATGCCAAAAAGGCAGGCAGCACAGAGATAATCCTGTTGCAGCTTCAGCCCTGGGAGAATGGGTCCATCGGAACACGCAAGATCTTCCCCGTGATAATCTCGTGATCAACGCCTTTCGGCAAAATCGCGATAATATCACTAATATCATTTAATCTTTTTTTATACGATTTCAAATTTAACAAGTTCCGTGCATTTGCGGCGTCGGCAGCACCTATTTTTACTTGTGAGTTGGAAGCTGATGGGAGGAAAAGGTTTTATCAGTAATCGAGCAATTACACCCAAGTTCAAGATCTTAGTCGGGACACCAAAAAATCTAAAGAAAAAATCGGTAGGAGAGAGATGAACTTGAAGCCGGCCACCCCACCACCCTGGCATCTGATAGCATGCATTTTGCTCCCAATTATTTCGCTGATATTCGTTCATCTTACACCGGACTCTCTTCGACCCTATGCTGTAATTTTGGGCCTGATCCTGGTCATCCTTGTTCCCGGATACCTGCTGGCTCTGCTGCTCTTCCCCGGAAGCAGCGACCTGGACCTGCCGAGGAGGGCGCTGTTTTGCCTTGCATTCAGCCTGGCAATAGCAATTCTCATCGGCCTGATTCTCACTTTTACGCCAAGGGGGCTTGAGTTTGAATCTTTGGCGACTATCCTTTCCATGCTGTGCTTCCTGCTGGCCCCCGTCGCCTACATGCGCTGGTCGGCGCTCCCCCGCAGAAAGAGATTCGTCATCGCTGCGGACAGCGGCTTCCGATCAGCCGGGAGCGTATCCAGATCATCGAAGCCCAAGCCCAAGCCCAAATCCAGGAGCAGGACGAAGAGCCGCGCGGTTTACCTTTTGGCGGTGCTGGTGGCAATCTCTGCAGTTGCCGCCTTGGCATATGCCATAAACATGCAGCGAGGGTCCAATGAACAGGGCTACACCGAATTTCATGCATCGCTGATGAAGGGCGAGGACGGTTCGGACTTCTCTTCGCTTCAGGCGGGAACGACATTAACGGCTCTGGCCGAGATCATTAACCATGAGGGGCGGGACATCAACTACACCCTGCGGCTGGCAGCAGGAGACGCGATCCTGTTCAGCGAGAACATGTTGCTCGGAAATAACGAGAGCTGGAAAGGTCCGGTAGATTGCGCTATAGACAAGACCGGCAGCCACCAGAAGCTTGATCTGCTGCTCTTTAAAGATGGAGATTTTTCCGAGCCGTATCTGGAAGACCACATCTGGGTCGATGTGATGGAAAAGGAGGGCGGCAATGAAAGCGCATCCCTGCAGGTAGGCAATTCTTCGCTATCCGCCTCATCCGCAAAGACGGCTGCGGCGACGAATGAGCAGAAAGCCGCAACCTCAACCGTGAGCACAGCCGCAGCGAGCACGCCAAAGAGTTCGACACCTGCAAGCAGCTCCTCGGCGAGCGCGTCCTCGCAATCCAGCGCCACTAAGAGCGCGAGCGGTACAGCCAAGAGCAGCAAGAGCACAACGGCATCTTCCTCGGCTGCCGCTTCATCTCCGGCCTCGTCTTCACCCGCGTCATCATCGTCTGCCTCGCCAGTATCCGTTTCATCAACGACAACCTCGTCAACAATAACCTCATCAACTGCAAAACCCTCAACCACAACCTCATCAACAGCAACAGCGACGAAAGCAGCATCAACATCTGCGCCATCAGCATCATCCGGCCAGACATCCTCAACGGCTGCGAACGCTTCATCCGCCAAAGAATCACAGGAGACGGCGGCGTCTTCGCCAGCTCAAACATCGCCCGCATCATCCACCGCCGCTGCGTCGTCAACATCAAGCGTCTCGCCTATCACTCCTGCGTCAAGCTCGCCGTCAACAGCTTCATCCCTTGGCAACGCATCGAGCGCTTCGCCCTCATCTTCATCGAATAAATCATCGCAGTCGAATCAGTCATTGCAGTCGATCCAATCATCACCGTCGGCCACAACAGCTTCGCTCGTTTCAACCCCGGCAAATGAACCATCAAATATGCCGACAAATGAGACACCGAAAGGATCAACAAACGAGCTATCAACGGCTGCAAAATCACCGGCATCAGCCAAAGCATCAGCCAAAGTCTCCAGGGATGCCGGAGGCAATCAGCCGCCGACTTTGAAGGACCTTCATGCGGATAAATCCAGCCCGATGGTTCCCGGCGCAACAGTCGTCTGGACCGCCAATGCCACAGACCCCGAATACGATCAGGTGCAATACAAATTCCTCCTCAATGCAGAGCCGGTGACGGTCTGGTCCAAGTTCAATTCCTGGAGCTGGACCACAAAAGGACTGACGCCCGGCGACTATACTATCACCGTCCAGGCCAAGGACGGAAAGCATCTGCCCAAGGACTCTCCGGACAGCTCTCTTAATGCGACATTTACGCTCGCCTCTCCCAACCGCATTCCGGTCCTGCTCAGCCTGGCCGCCGATCCGGCCGGCCCCCGGGAAAAGGGAACAAGCATAACCTGGAAGGCCCAGGCCAACGATACTGACGGCGACCTGATTTATTACAGGTTCTTCCTGAACGATCGAGAAGCTACGAGCTGGTCCCCCACCAATTCATGGGTCTGGGATACGTCTTCTCTCGATCCCGGTGATTACAGGATTAGCGTCGTTGCCAAAGATGGCAAGCACGCCGCAGGAGATAATTTCGACAGCTCCAAAGCAGGGACTTTCACCATCCTGCCGCCTGCCCCGACACCGCCCCCGAATCGACCTCCAACTCTGACCGGCCTTCAGCCAAGCCCGGCCAGCCCGCAAAGCAGCGGTGAACGCATCACCTGGACGGCGAACGCCACAGATCCTGACGGCGATCCGATATCCTACAGGTTCCTGCTTGACGGCAAGGAATTGACCGATTGGTCCGGTTCCAGCACCTGGATTTGGGATACGGCCACGGAAAATGTAGGTGATTACATTGTCCTTGTCCAGGTCAGGGATGACAGGCACGCTTCAGGCGACTCATTCGACGATGCCGAGAACTCCAGCTTCAGGCTGCTCGCACCAAACAGGCCGCCTGTTTTGGAGAGCCTGACACCGGATAAGGCCAGCCCCCAGAGCCGGGAAACGACGATCTTCTGGAAGGCCAAGGCTGATGACCCGGACGGCGACCGTATCCTCTACAAATTCTTCCTTGACGGCAAGGCGATGACCAGGTGGACCAAGTCCAATAGCTGGAGCTGGGCCACCGGCGACCTGCCCGCCGGAGAATACGAGATTCGCGTGCTGGCCAGAGATGCCAAACATGCGGATGAAAACTCCCAAGACAGCTCCATGAATGCAACATTCGTGCTATCCGCACCAAATAAAAATCAGTCTCCAGTCCTCAAAACGCTTGATGCCGACCGGGCCAGCCCGCAAAGTCGCGGCTCGCACATAGCCTGGACGGCCACGGCCAGAGATGATGAAGGCGACCCGCTTTCGTACAAATTCCTTCTGGATGACAAAGACATGACCGGCTGGACGGCATCAAACACCTGGACCTGGGATTCATCCTCTGCCGCCACGGGCGATCACAAGATCCGAGTTCTGGTCAGAGACGGAAAGCACGGCTCAGAGGATTCATACGACGGAGCGATGACAAAATCCTTCGCACTCACCGCATCCAGCAACTTGCCGGTCTTGCAGTCCCTCCAATCCGACCCGGAAAGCCCGCAAAATACCGGCACAAGCATCACCTGGACGGCCAGGGCCAGCGATACTGACGGCGATCCGGTATCCTACAAATTCCTGCTGGATGACAGGGACATGACCATCTGGACGGCATCAAACACCTGGACCTGGGATTCATCCTCTGCCGCCCCGGGCGAGCACAGGATTAAAGCTCTGGTCAGAGACGGAAAGCACGCATCCGAAGACTCTTACGACGATTCCAAAGCGGCTGATTTCACCCTGCAGTCTTCCAATCAGCTACCGACCCCGGTAAGCCTGACACCGGACAAAACAAGTCCTCAGACACAGGGTGTGACAATTACCTGGAAGGCAGAGGCCTCCGACCCGGAGGGCGATCCGGTCCAATACCGCTTCCTTCAGGACGGAAAAGCCATGACCGGCTGGTCGGAATCAAATAGCTGGATCTGGTCCACTGCCGAGGTTCCCGCCTCAAAATATCGCATCCAGGTCCAGATAAGAGACGGAAAGCACGCGCCGGAGAATTCCTTCGACAGATCTGTGGAGCAGAGCTTCACGCTGATCTCCGAGATAGATCAGCAGATAGAACAGTTGATGAAAAAGAGGAGCAGCGATGCTAAAAGCAAAGAGGGCTATCAGTCTCAGGACATAAAGGTATCTGAGGAAACGGCATCCGGAGAGAATAGCACAAAGGAGCATGCCGTCCTCGGCAAGAGCGCCCCGGAGCAGGATGCCGGGAAGTCCACCGAGCCGCGAAAACTGGGATAGACTGGGATGAAATGAAAGATGGTGATTTAACGAAAACGGATGCTCACGACCTAAAGCAAGATCTGATGAACCATTAATGGACCATCTCATAAAACCATCTCATAAAACCATCAAATAATCCGCCTGCAGATCACATCCATTCGTAATGAGCCATGACCTCAGGCACGAAATCGTAGAGCAGGCTGTTTTCCACATATCCGAAGAACAGGCATCCCCGGCATTCCTGGACCATCTTTCGCCGCTTTGCAGCGGAGTTGGTCCAGACATCGGCGAGGCCGTCTGAGACCCTGCCCAGAGGTTCTTTGTGAACCCTGCAAGTCTCAATGGTCCCGTCTGAAGAAACATGCAGAACAATATCGCTGGCATGGCATTTGAAACGCGGATTTTGAGACTTGATCATGGAAAGATACGTCGAAGAGTTGATGATCGGCGCGCCGCCCCTTTTAAGTTCAATCAGGCGCGATACCGCCGCCTCGTATCGTGGACGATCGCGAATTCCAATCGAGTTCCAGACATCTCCTCCAATGCCTTTTGATTCGTGCAGCGGCTCAAAGGAGATCCATGTTCCCAGGGACTCGGCCAGGTGAACCAGCTCCTCCAGTTCATGCAGATTCTTGCCGCTGATCACGCAGTTCATGAGGATCTCATGGCCCGCATCCTGCGCGACTTTGATGCCCTGCAAGACCTCCTGCAGATCGATGCCCCTCAACTCTCGATAACTCTTGATCCCGTCCACGGAGACGGACAACAAATCAAGGTCGGGAAGCTCATGAGCCCTCCGGCGGAGCAGCCGGCCATTGGTGATGAGCGAAGTGGTCAGGCCCAAAGACTTGGCATGTCTGAGAATGTCCGGCAGATCCGGACGCATGAGGGGCTCCACCGTCCAGGCATTATAAACTCCGATGCCAAATGCTCGGGCATCTTCAAGCATCCGGAAGATCTCAGAGGTTTTCATCTCCTTCCCAGGATGACGCCAGTACTCGCAGAAGCTGCAGCTCAGGTTGCACCTGGCATTTATGCCGTGAGATAGAACAAATGGCCTTCTTCTAACCCTCATCTGCCAGAGGGCCTTGGCAGCCATGCGAGGCGAAAAAGTTCTCATAATCTAAAAAGGGCCTGCTTTTGGTTCGATCATATTTTCATTCATGCTTCTGTCATTCATGCTCGATTCATTTAGGTTTAGTTCATGATTATGTCATTTAAATTTTATTGAAACGTGAAAATAATTTTGACTTGCAATTGCTTTTTATTCATATTTAATAAGAGTGAGAACATTTTTTCCGTCGATGCGCTCGTACTTCAATTCGTCTACATAGCTCTTGATGAGATGAATTCCCAGGCCGCCGATGGGCCGCTCTTCTGCGCCTGCTTCGGATATCGGCTTTATATGCTTTGTCGGATCGAAAGGAACACCCGAGTCCTCAATGGTCAATTCCATCCCACGGCATTTGCTGCGGGCAATTCCTGCAGCGATTCGCATAAGCCCCTCCTGGTTGCCGTCCTTGCCGTCATAGGCATAGAGTGCGACATTTGTGCATGCTTCTTCCAACGCGAGCATGACCTCTAGGGTCTTTTTAGGATCAAAACCGCGAGAACTCATCAACGCTTCGACGAACTCCGTGACGACCGGAATCTGATCCCTCTTTGCCGGGACGATAATCTCCTGGGCTGTAATCTCCTGCATACTCTCAGTTTAGCGTTTTAATGCGATTTCATGTGCAAAAGCGCCTCTGCCTGGCTCGGATAGATGGCAAACAGCCTGGTGAAGCCGGTTATCTCAAAGACCTCCTTCACAAAGGGCTGCATGGATGCCAGAAGCAAGTCGCCCTTCTTTGGCTTCACCTTCTTCAAGGCTGCCAGCATGACCCGCAAGCCCACGCTGCTCACATACTCAACGCCGCCCAGATCAAGCACTATCACCGCCCGATTCTGCTCGATCAGGTCATTCAATACGGTTTCCAGATCCCGAGAGGTAGCGGCATCGATTCTCCCGGAAACGGAGACGACTGGAACATCATTGATAGTAGTCTGGCTTAGCTCCATGTTTTCACATTCTAAATCCATGCATCTGTTTGTACTTATACGTTTATCTTCAAGGCTCCAGGAAAAATTGCAGAGTCATAAAACAGATCTATCAATAAATATCAAATTACAAAATATATTGATCAAAAGAAATATATTGTAGACAACCGGACAAAACTCAAGCCTCTTTCGATGGATCGATCTTATTCCCGAATTCGGTATCATTCTCGCGTCCGATCCTGGTGATCGTCATCTCCCTTGCCAATGCCCTGGCCATCTCCTTTATTCCCAATTCCTCTTCGACGGCCAAAATTTCTTCCCTCTTGGCCTTGGTCATGGGATTCTTGGGAACGGCTGTGCAGGATTTTGTCTGCGTCGTCACCTGATAGGTTCCGATCTTCCGGGCCAAGTCCATGATCTCGGATTTATCCATGGCGATGAGTGGGTGGAATATCGCCAATCCGACGTCCGCCTGCTCCGCGAGGATGTTCTCCGTTGTTTGGGATGCGACCTGGCCCATAGAGTAGCCGGTAACGATCCCCAGGGCTTCCTCGCTTTTCATGACCTCTGCGGCGATCCGGTACATGAGCCGCCGGCATAGGATGCACGTGGCTCTGGGATAGTGGTTCGCGATCTTCTCAATTCCCCGGCTGATGGGGACCTGGATAAAATTGATCTTGCGCCCCGAAGTCCATTTGGCCAGAACTTTTGCGCTCTTCATAGATGGAGCCACGGCATCGGCATAGGGTCTGGAGTCAAAGTGCAGGAGCGAGACCGGACAGCCTCTCCGCATCATCATCCAGGCGGCGACCGGCGAGTCGATGCCTCCGGAGATGAGGGCAAGCACCCGTCCCTGCGAGCCCAGGGGCAGGCCGCCAAGCCCCTTCACGACATCGGTGAAGACGTAAGCCCGGTCCCGTCTGGCCTCGACAAATATCTCCAGCTCAGGCTCATCCAGATTGACCGCCGCACCAGTGCTCCGGCGCACGGCATCCCCTACCACCCTTCCGATCTCCTCGCTCTTGAAGGATACTCCCGACCGCCTGGGCCGGATGGCAAAAGAGGTTGGCCTGGCCGATATTGCGATCCTTGCGGCAGCCTCGGATATCGCATCCAAGTCAGGGCTGACCGACTCGGTGCGACTGGAGGAAACCACGCCAAAAACGCGCGAAATAATATCGCTTGCGCGGGGATCTGTGGTCCGGACGAAGATCCTGCCCTCGTCCCTCACGATCCTGTACTCGACGCCCGCTTTTTGCAGGTCAAAAGCAATATTGCCGGCTAAAATGCGTTCCCAGTTGTTCCTGGTCCACCTATCTTTAAGAGTGATCTCCCCGTAACGAACCAGAACCGTATCAGATGCCGGGTTCTGGATAATCGTCCCAGGACTCATGTCCTAATTTGGGTGGCCTTCGCGGATCGCTTTATCTTCTTGATTCTTGAACCGGACGCTGTGTATCTCTGCATCGGACCGGGCTTCTTGTAGACGGTCTCGGCTTTGGTGACTTGCCTGACCTGGCCCTTTCTGCCCTTGATCTTAACCCATTCTATGCTTCCTGTCTTTCCCATAATCTCAATCCTACTTGACCCCTATTTAAAAAGGTTGTGATGGGCGCGACGACAAATCCAGCGCCCGACCTATGCGCCCAGAGCAGTTCCAGGAGTTGCCAGGGGTCGATCCGCCCGTCACATCAACATCAATCACAATGCCGTTGCCGGGCTGGCGGTTCATAACCATTACCAGACATTTACCGTATATTAGGCGGTCAGAGGAAATCGATTTCTGTTCCAGGGCATTTTCCCAGAAGCATCTAATAATGTCTTAGGGCTTTTTCGGTGCAATTTCGAGGCAACTGGAGACAGACTATTAGGGCAGGCCAGATGGTGGGCATCGCGACGGGAGAAGGGATCCCAAAGGCTCCTCAAATGCTTCCGGCTTGGTATCTGAAGATTGCGAGGATCCAAAGCTCTCCTGCGCTTAGACAAATGAGAGAATCTCTCTTTCTTGGACCTCTTTCATGAAGGTAGTGGTGGGACTCATAGGGTCCCTCAGCAGATCAAATCCGCGACTATATTTCAGATACCCCATCAAGAAGTGATTGCTCTAAGTCATCGGCTTTTCTGCAGCGTTAATAGAGAAGAAGAATCATTCATGAGCGCAGACACACGCATGCCTATGTTGCAGGGATGCAGCTTTGGCGACGCGTCGCTTGCGAGAACCCGGTCGAGCGCAGATCGCCGGTGATCGAACAGGCTGGCTGGGCCTTGCTTCTTGCAGTTAAGGGATGTCGGCTCCCCGTTTGGCAGCTCTCGCGTTGGTCGTTCAGAATACATTCTTGCTTTTCATGCAAGCTGGATCTTGAGCGATTCGCTTATTGTCTGCTCGAATTCCTTAATATTTGTGAAAATACATAAATAATAAAAGTAAAGCCGGGGTTCAATATGTCCCTCCTGAATCCTTTGGCTTTTGCTCATTCATGAACATTTGGCAGCATGACGGTTAGCCAAGGATGTGCAAATGATTATAGTCAAGAACCTAATGGGTCCATATTCATAAAATCCGTTGGTAAATCGATGCATTACGGTTATTAATATCAAACATTAGGTGCGGCACTATAAGCGAGGCAGAGATCAACTCATAGCTCAGATCCCTGAATTGTGTCTGCAGTCCGATATGGCTAAAACCGAGATCGCTCACCTGGCAGGCCTCGGCGGGATTGGCAAGAGCTGCCTGCTCATCACTCCGAAAGCAGGTCCAAGAGTTAGGTGGGTGACAGTGCGGACAGACTCGCCTTTGCAGCCGACAGGCCAACCGCTTGAGGAAAGGTGCGGCGACTGCCAGAAGCGTGTGGAGATCTGCCCTGTGGGAGCCTCCAGTGGGCGGCCTTTCAGAGAGGATGAGCCCAGGGAGACTCGCTATGATGCCCGAAAGTGTGAGAATTACTTCAAGGATCTGGAGAAAAAGACCGGGCTAGGAGTTTGCGGGCTCTGCCTTTATGTTTGTCCCTTTGGTAGATGGAAAAGGTCGCCGAGAGAAGAAGATTCGCTTGTCATCGATGGTTCATTGGATGGCAAAAGAGACGGAACCACATAGCATCCGAAAATAGGGGAACTCATGGCAGTGATGGTCCATTTATGTATTCGATTGAACAATAAAACTAGCAGAGAGATCTTTGAATCTCGATCTTCTCGGGGCCTGCAGTCTGATCAAAGGATATCTGGCTATTGCTGAGGCTATTTAATCGGCAAAAACAGTCGTTTTTCTCTTGCAGATTAATGGAGACGAAAAGGATATTTCATGATGGATCAGAGGTTTTTCGTGAAATCCAGGTCAAGTCGAGGAGATGAACGAGATGCCAATTCTGTCGTAAACGGCAAGTCCATCTTAAATGGCGAACCGATCCCAAAAGATGGCCGTCAAGGGCCAAAAAACCCGTATCATTTCCGCTTTGCCCTGGATAGCATAAAGGCTGCATGGCCTATCTGCTTGGGCTACCTTCCTCTTGGCTTTGCCTTCGGCGTCCTGGCCCAGAAGGCAGGATTAGATTTGCTCGATATTGCTCTCATGTCGATATTAGTGTATGCTGGAAGCTCTCAGTTCATCGCTGTGGCCATGCTGAGCAGCGGGGCTGCGCCTGTGTCCATCATTCTGACGACATTCGTTGTCAATCTGAGACACTTGCTGATGAGTTCGTCCCTGGCAGTCTATTTGCGCGGTGCGGGCAGAAGATTCCTATCCGTCTTCGCTTACGGAGTCACGGATGAAAGCTTCTCGGTGAATCTGGTCAAATTTAGAGCTGGAGGATGGCATCGCTATCAAGCCCTGGCGGTCAACCAAATGTCCAATTTCGCCTGGATAGGAAGCACAATTCTCGGAGGCTATGGCGGGCAGTTCATCCCCGCTGGTAGCTTTGGCATCGATTATGCGCTGATCGCCATGTTCCTCTGCTTGCTGACCTTCCAGCTTCGTGGACGGCTTTATGTCTTGACGGCCATCATATCCGGAGCCGCAGCCATCGGCATCTCTCTTGTTGTTCCTGGAAACGGCTTTGTTATCATGGCTTCGCTCTTCGGTGCCACGGCGGGATTTGCATTCAAAAGGTATGCTCAAAGAAAGAGAGGATCGTATGCTTAAGACTGAATACATCCTGCTGATAGTCGGCATGGGGCTTGTTACCTATATTCCGCGCTATCTTCCGTTGTTCTTTCTTACCCAAAGAAATCTCCCCCGGTGGTTCATCGAGTGGCTGGATATGATCCCTGTGGCTATTCTGAGCGCTCTTGTATTCTCGGAGATCTTTCTTTCCGGCAGCCCGCGCCATCTGGATATGTTGCAGATCAAATCGCTGGTGGCAATTCCCACGTTTCTCATCGCCCTCAAGACAAAATCGCTCGGTGGAACCGTAATTTCCGGGATGATACTCTTCTGGCTGATGGAATGGATCAGTTGACCTCCATTTGATTCTGGTTCGCTTGTTATGATGTCGTGCAGCGACAGCATCTTCTGGAATGGTTCTCTGATAATGTCGGCTCTACAGCCAGCGGCCCAGAAAGGCTGGCTAAGACAGATCTGTTAAAATTTAACCGCTAAGTTGGACACAATCGTCTATATGGTTCTCGCAGTGTTTAGATGTAGCTATGGCCTGGAAGGAAGTTAGTGCATTAAGTCTGCTCTCGTTGGCTGTCCTGCTGGCTCTGCCAACCGCAAGTGCATCGAGCGCGTCCCTCTCTGATCTATTGTCCACAGTCTCGTCCTTCGATGATTCCCGCATGGGTGCCGAGGACCTGGCATTTTATCTGGCCACTCACGGCTTCGACGCCACTCCCAAAGGCAGTTATGCAGAAGTCGATCTGGGCGGCGACATCTACAAGCTCACACCTAACGGCGCGGCTCCGGGGCTGGCCAGTATTGCGAACTGAAAGCGCGGTTGGCTTGCTGGCATAAGCGAGGCGGTCTTCCAGGCTACTCCCTCCTCACTTTAATTCCTGATCGAATGGTGTCTGATACTCTTTTCCACCCAGGAATATATAACTTGGAAAGATTCCGTTATCTTTTCATGCCGTTCTCAATCGGTCTAAGATCGCTTATGCCTACCTGACCGTTCCAGTACACTATGGGACCAATTCAACCTTCGGCTGATTCCAATTATTCGCTATCGGCTGTAATATAGAATCTGGCACATAACATAAAGACCTTACGAGATCGAACACGTATTTATAAAAATATATTGGGCTCTGATTCCGGCCTGGAAGGTTATATAATCCACTATGGATAACTTGCAGGCCAGGTACGTGCATATTTAGAAATTTCATGGAATTAATCATTCATTGGCATGAATACGATCACATCGGGATGAGTAGATAAAGTCCTGTATTTTACACTATCTACTGCTACATTAATCATGCCTTCTTTATCCGCATCACTTCCGGCAATGTCCCTAGATACATCACATCTCTTGCATCTAAAATGATATCCACCTCTCTCGTGAATCTCTATGAAACCTCCTTCACATTCTTGATGGTACATCTTTAGGTCGAGAATAGTGAAATGCTCGTTCCGATCCTGTATTTCTACTGCTATCGTCATTCCAACTTTCAACTCTAGGCATGCATCCACATCGCCCACTTTTACTGTATCTGCCTCTGCCTGAGCCGTTTTTTTCTCCAAATCTGGCGTTACCTTCTCCGCATTTTTATTTTCCATTTTTTGAAATCTCCTTGCAGTTTAGAATTATAAAGCGACTTCTTAAATTTAAGTCTTTTTAATCATCAAATTTTATGGTTAGGTGATAGACGAACGGCTAGATGGTCCCCCTAGCATGAAGGCAATAATGTCGACCACCTGGTTTTGAGCATGCAGATTGCTTTTAAACTGTACGGTATCAACCTTCGGATTTCTGGCTGCTTATTCTGCTAGAGTCGATGTAGTTTTCTGGATCGCTCTTTATTAGGGTGACTTTGAGTTAAATATATTTTACTACCTAAACGTTTAGGTACCAAAATCTTTTTATGCAATAACATCTTATTACGTTTGGAATCACAAAAGGAGGATTCAAAATATGATAGATGATAATATGGAGAAGATGCCTGATACCAAGAAGGCGAAGGCTGATGTAGGGAAAAAGACGGTGCATGCAGAAACGGCAAAAGCTTCACATAAGAAATAAGATGGCTGAGGCACTAAAATAGACAATATATACAATTTAGGCAGATTTGCGATGGGACTCAAGAGACGTTGACGTTCTGTCGCTATCTTCCTATCCTTCTCTAGAAGCTTCATTAGAAAGGTTCTTCGCTATTTCAGGTGCTAACTTGAAGTTATCTCGAAATGAGATCGAATGAGCGAATCAAGAAATCTGCAAGCTGGACCGCTATTCTGTTCGGTCCAGATGACTTGATAGCCTTAGGTAGGTTTTTTGCCTCAATCACACCCACTCGAAACAGCGAGGAACCATTAGAAATCTAATGCCGGTTTAGGCAATAATAGGTGGTGAACTCCTCCCGCGCCCTGAAGTGCGGGGTAGGAGTTCACTGGCCTGGTACTTATCTAGTACACACAGGATAAATGACAACGCGGCATATAGGATACGCACAACTTGCATGCTATAGAACTAAATCAACACTCAAATCGACACTCGTATTCGCATCCCGGCCAAAAAACGTCTGGGCGCGACCTGATGGAACCGGCTCAGTCAAACGGAATATTTTTAACCATCCGTTGTGCTTTAACTTGGCGTGAGTAATGAAATAGAGCTTCCCACAATTCGCCCAGGAAAATCGATAGCTTTAATCGCATTGGGCATGGGTGCCTATTTCCTTTATCTCTACATTGTGGGCTTTGAGGATGTACTGAGCATCCTCAAGAATGTCGATTTGACGCTCTTTGTGCTGGCAATTGCCCTGGCACTAATCGGCGTCCTGTTTGATGCTTTAGCCTGGCAGGCCGTGGCTCAAAAATTCGATTACAAGGTGCCGCTCTGGGACATTTTCCTCATCTACATGTCCTGCAATTTCATGAACAATCTCATCCCTTCGGGCAGCTTCTCCGGGGAGACGGCTCGCGTCTATTTCCTGGAAAAGCTGGACGGTGGATCGCGAATAGACCGCTCATCAGCAACTGTCGCGGCAACCAGAATCATCACAGCCATACCGTTCTTCCTCGGCACCGCCATCGGGCTAATCTACCTGAATATGTCCACTGATGCGCCGCTCTGGGCGCTGGCGACCTGCACGGGCATCTCAATAGTGTTGCTGATCATCAACGCCGTGTTCTTCTTTATCTGCTTCGCCGACAACTGGCTGGAGCGAATAATATTTACACTAGTTGATTTTATTGAGAAATTCTTCCATATTCATGTGGATCGCGCACAATGCAGCAGCATCATGGGGCGGTTCCACCAATCAATGATGATGCTTGCCGACCACAAGAAGACGCTCCTGATCAGCACTTTTTGGGCAGTGGCCAGTTGGCTGTCCATGACTATGGTCGCGGTCCTCGTCTTCCATTCCATGAGCATCTCCGTGCCGCTGAGAGCTGTTTTTGCCGTGTATGCGGTTATGATATTCCTGCAGATGCTGCCCATCTTCCTGCCGGGCGGCGTGGGATTGGTGGATATTGTCATGAGCACCCTCTTTGCCGCCATCGGCCTGCCCATGCACAGCGCCGTCGCGGCCACCATCCTCATCCGACTGATTCAGTTGTGGCTGATAACCGCCATCGGTGGCCTGGCTACCGCGTACCTGGTGAAGAAGATCAACCACAACGCGCTTCAGACTGTGGCCAAGAATCGCGTGGCAAAAGGCTTTTAAAGGGCACCGTCCACTATGGGGAACGGTCTTTTTGGGACAGTGGGGTAGCCTGGTCTATCCTCGAGGGTTTGGGACTCTTGGACCGCGGTTCGAATCCGCGCTGTCCCATTTTCATTTCATCTTTTCCTTTGAGTCGGTATTGCCGTCAAATACATCATCAATAAGACGATTCGATCAGACTATTACTATCTCTTTGCAGCGGCGGCAGGCTTTTTGCATCTCCGATGTCCCGGAGCCGGGGAAGTGATCGATGAGGCACAGCTCCGCCGGCTCTGCTTTGGAAAAGAGACTGGTGAGATCTCCGTGATAAACCTCGATCCTGCAAGCTCCGCCGGCGCGGCAGACGAGCCTGGCTTCGCGGCCCTTCGGTGCAAGCTCTTCCAAGGATTCGGTGTATTCTATTTCCGTGATCCCGAGCAGCTTCCTGTTGACTTCGATGTTCAGCAGAATATTCTTCACCGCAGGAAGCCAGGCATCATTCAAAACCACGTGCTCCGCCCCGGCCAGGGCGCACATCAAGCCGAGAGTTCCGGGGCCCGCGAGGCCGTCGACAACGTCGCGAAGCTTGCCCTGGTAGTAGAGATTTTCCAGGATCTTCATCTTGGGCGCGCTCTGCCTCGGGAACTCGATGTGGATCTTGGACTGGCTCTTGTAGACTACCAGATCCCCGAAGAGGCTTTGCACCACATCGGCGCGCATGTCGCAGCCTGCTAAAAGCTCGTTTTCCACGGGCGGAGTATGCCCGTCGCGCACGCCGGGAATGCCCTTCTGCAAGATCACACCTTTTATCTCCGGGATCCGCTCAACCATTAGGCGCGCTGCATTCCTATCAAGCCGCTCACCGATGATTATGAGGCTTTCGGGCGCGAGCCGGGGAGGAAAGGCGAGAGGATAGCCGACGGCTATGAGCGGCGAGCCCACGCTGCGCAGGGCATCGGACCCGTCGCGCAGCCCGGCCTCTTTTAGGATGCGCAGGGCATCGAGCATAACCGCATCCAGAGACCCTCTGCCGCAGGAACGGCACCTCTCGATCGCCTCCGGCAGGTCTCGCAGGGGACGGGTTTTGTCCAATCCCGGTTCGGGTGCGCAGTCCCGGCAGGCCATGTACCTGTATTCGATGCTTGCAAGAATGTCTTCGGCGCTTTTTACGCAGTCTTTTCCGCACGCGGGGCACAACATGTTTCCTTTATCTCCCTCAAGCATTTTTGGCATTCCATCATCCAATAGTTGATTTCCCTTCAGAAAGGTTTGTAAATAAGAAAAACATTAGGGCGGCGAAGGTGGTTTTGGACATGGCACAGAGAGGCATTAGGGAATATGACGCAAAAAGATTGTTGGCTAAATTCCTTCCCGAGTACCTCAGTGAATTCTCCTATAAAGGCGATCTCGCCCTGGTAGGCCCGGATACGGATCTTGAGGAGCTTGTAGCTGCAAACCCCTGGCTAAAGGAGGGACGGCTTGTGGTCAAGCCCGACCAGCTCTTCGGAAAGAGGGGTAAGCACGGCCTGGTGCTCCTGGATGCAAACTGGGACGGGGCGAAGAGATACCTCAAAGAGAATATGGGCAAAGAGGTAGTTGTAGGAGGCATAGCCGGAAGGCTGACTCATTTCTTGATCGAACCCTTCATTCCCCATGAAGGCGAGTTTTATGTGGCCATCAGCTCCAGCTCGGACGGAGACAACATATTCTTCTCTCCCGAGGGCGGCGTTTCCGTGGAGGAGAATTGGGATAAAGTCGTGCAGTTGCACATCAACGTCCTGGCGGGAATCGACAGCATGGACATCAAATCCAAGCTGCCGAAGAGCTTGGCAGGCCAGAGCGAGGCCGTGGAGAAGTTCATCCGGGCGCTCTACAAGTTCTATGCAGAAACCGGCTTTGCATATTTGGAGATCAATCCTTTTGCCATTCATAGCGGCGCAATTGTGCCTCTGGATATGGTAGCAAAGCTGGATGATGCCGATGAATACTGGCAAAGGAAGCGGTGGAACGGCCTTATCTTCCCGGAACCCTTCGGAAGAAGCCTCTCCAAGGAGGAGCTGTTCATCAAGGAGCTTGATTCCAAAACCGGCGCGTCTCTGAAGCTGACCATTCTGAATCCTGATGGCCGGGTGTGGACGATGGTGGCAGGCGGCGGCGCGAGCGTGATTTACGCCGATACCATCTGCGACCTGGGATTTGCCGGGGAGATGGCCAATTACGGCGAGTACAGCGGCGATCCCAATACGGAAGAGACTTACTATTACACCAAGACAATTCTTGACCTGATGACGCGCAAGAAGGACCCGCGCGGCAAGGTGCTTCTCATCGGAGGCGCTATCGCCAACTTCACGGACGTGGCCAAGACCTTCAAGGGCGTGACTATGGCCCTGGAGGAGTACCAGAATAAGCTGCAGGATGCGGGCGTCAAGATTTATGTGCGCAGGGGCGGCCCCAATTATGAGCTGGGCTTGAAGCTCATGCGCGATTTGGGCAAGCGGCTCGGCGTGCCCATTGAGGTTTACGGACCGGAGACCCACATGACCAGAATCGTTCCCTTAGCCCTGGAGGGTGCATCTCAATGAGCAGGAAAGACTACGTTCTCTTTGACAGGAATACCAAGGCTTTCGTCTACGGCTTCCAGACCAATGCCATTCAGCGCATGCTGGACTTTGACTACATCTGCAAGCGGGAAAGCCCGAGCATCGCAGCCATCATCAACCCCAGCCGCGCCGGAATTCACAAAGCTTTCTGGGGCACTAAAGAGATTCTCCTGCCCATGTACAAGACGGTAGCAATGGCCGCCAAAGCCTATCCCGAAGCGGACGTGATGGTGAATTTTGCGTCACACCGCTCTGCTTTTGAGACCACGATGGAGGCATTGCAGGAGAAGACGATTCGCGTGGTGGCGGTCATAGCCGAGGGCGTGCCGGAGAGGCAGTCCAGGATTCTGAGCGCCACAGCCCAAAATCTGTCGAAGGTCGTCATCGGTCCAGCCACCGTGGGCGGCATGGCTGCCGGTGCCTTCAGGATTGGGAACACGGCGGGAACTATCGAGAACATCATCGCATCCAAGCTCTACCGGCCCGGATGCGTGGGCTTTGTCTCCAAATCGGGCGGCATGCTCAACGAGGCATTCAACATCATCTCCAGGAACTCGAACGGCATTTACGAGGGCGTGGCCATTGGCGGAGACCGATATCCCGGCTCCAATATGCTGGACCACATCATGCGCTACGAGGCCAACCCGGAGATCAAGATGATCGCCTGCCTTGGAGAACTGGGCGGCGAGGACGAGTACAGGATCATCCAGGCTTTGAAGACCGGAAAGATCACCAAGCCCCTGGTGGCATGGGTGACGGGGACCTGCTCGCCCGTGCTGCCCGCAAGCGTTCAGTTCGGGCACGCCGGAGCCAAGGCAGATACCGAAAAGGAGACGGCCCAGGCCAAGAACCTGGCCTTCCGCGAGGCTGGGGCTTATGTGCCGACATCCTTCGACGGATACGGAGACGAGGTCCGCAAGGTCTACGATACGTTGCTGGCAAAAGGCGTGGTCAAAGAGTTCGCAGAGCCGGAATCGCCCCGGATTCCCGCCGACTACAGCAAGGCGCTGGCGGAAGGCATCATCCGCAAGCCGACCACCTTCATCTGCACGGTCTCGGACGATCGCGGCGAGGAGTTGCTTTATGCCGGCAAGAAGCTGTCCGATGTTCTGGATCAGAAGATGGGCATCGGCGGAGTTATCGGGCTTCTCTGGTTCAAGAAGGAGCTGCCCGACTACGCGGCCAGGTTCATCGAGCTGGTATTGCAGATCGTGGCCGACCACGGACCGGCGGTCTCCGGCGCACACAACGCCATCGTGGCCTCCTGCGCAGGAAAGGACCTCATCTCGTCACTATGCAGCGGCCTTTTGACCATCGGCCCGCGCTTCGGCGGTGCCATTGACGATGCGGCCCGCGAGTTCAAGAGGGCGAAGGAGACGGGCATGACGCCTGAGCATTTTGTGAACGATATGAAGAAGAAGGGCATCAACATCCCCGGCATCGGTCACAAGATCAAGAGCGTCAAGAACCCGGACAAGCGCGTGCAACTGCTCATCCAGTACGCCAAATCCAACTTCCCCCGCACCGAGCTTCTCAACTATGCTTTGCAGGTGGAGCAGCTCACCACGGCCAAGAAGGGCAATCTGATCCTGAACGTGGACGGCTGCATCGGCATTCTCTTCATTGACCTGATGGACTCCTGCGGGGCTTTCACTCAAGCGGAGATCGACGAGGTCGTCAAGCTCGGCTACCTGAACGGGCTGTTTGCTCTGGGCCGCAGCATCGGCCTTATCGGGCACATCCTGGATCAGAAGCGCCTGGGAGCCAGGCTGTACCGGCATCCCGCCGAGGACATCGCCTACATGATGCCCACAAGCGAAGAGATTCAGTGTAAGCGTTGAGGCTGAGGCAGAATTAGAAAGGCAAAGAGAGAAGAAAAGCAAAGAGAGAAAAGCCGGCGGCAAGCGCCAGAGCTTTTAGGGTAGAGAAGCGATAATACTGCCCTGAGGCGAGTGTGCCGTGCCGACAATCAGCCAGAAAATTTTTTCCAGAGCCTCCGGTTCTGCCAGGACGGCGGAGCCGGGGGAGATCGTTGAGGCCGGGATAGACTATGCCATGTCCCATGACGGGACGTCGGTTCTGGCCATCAAGGCTTTTTTGGAGATGGGATCGGAGAAGGTTTGGGACCCTGAGCGGGTAGTCGTACCTTTCGACCACATCGTTCCCGCCAACAATGAAGTGGCGGCCACGCTGCAGAAGGAAGTGCGCGCCTGGGTTCGGAAACAGGGCATCACCAACTTCTTCGACTGCGGATCAGGCGTGTGCCATCAGGTCTTCCCCGAGCAGGGATTTGCGCTGCCCGGCAGCCTGGTTGTGGGCGCAGACTCGCACTCCTGCACCTACGGAGCCTTCGGGGCTTTCGGCACAGGCGTCGGGGCCACGGACATGGCCGAGATCTACTCCCGCGGCAGGCTGTGGTTCAAGGTGCCGCAGACAATGACGATCAAGATCGTCGGGCAGCTCAAGCCCTTCGTCTCCGCCAAGGATATCGCCCTCATGGTCATCGGCAGGCATGGCGCGGACGGGGCGACCTACAAAGCTGTGGAGTACATCGGCCCGGTCGTTGAGGATATGAGCATCTCCGGAAGGATGACGCTCTGCAATCTTGGTGTGGAGATGGGAGCCAAGGCTGCCATCGTGCCCCCGGACGAGAAAACGGATGAGTGGCTGCACGGGCGAGCGCGGCAGGCTTACCAGCCGGTCCGGTCGGACCCGGACTCCTACGATTACGAGTTCGAGTACGACATCACGGATCTTGAGCCGCAGGTGGCCGTGCCCTTCCGGGTGGACACCGTCAAGCCGGTCTCGGAGCTGGAGGGCCTGGAGATCGACCAGGTCTTCATCGGCACCTGCACCAACGGCAGGCTGGAGGACCTGGAAGTTGCAGCGCGGATCATGAAGGGCAAGCAGGTCAAGGCCAGAACCCTTGTCATCCCGGCCTCACGCGAGGTTCTCCTGGAGGCCCTGCAGAAGGGCGTCATCGAGATTCTAGTTCAAGCCGGGGCCATGATAGCCCCGCCAGGGTGCGGCCCGTGCCTGGGCGCGCACATGGGCGTCCTCGGCGAGGGCGAGGTCTGCCTGTCCACGTCCAACCGCAACTTCCCCGGAAGGATGGGAAGAAACGGGCGGGTCTATCTGGCGTCACCGGCCACGGCGGCCTTTGGCGCAATCAAAGGCTATATTACCAGGCCTGAAAAATTGGCAGCAGACACGACATGAAGCTCGACCTGCACATTCATTCCAACTATTCGGATGGCCGCGCCAGCGTAGTGGAGATCATCGATGCCGCAGTCCGCCGGGGCCTGGACGGCATCGCTCTCACGGATCACGACACTACGAGAGGCATTCCCGCCGCCCGCAGGTACATCGATGAGCAGAAGCTCGACCTGATCCTCATCCCCGGCGTGGAGGTCACCACATCAGAGGGCCATCTCCTCGTTTTGGGCGTGGAAGAGCCACCCCAGCGCAAGATGACCCCGGAGGAGACCATCGAGGCGGCCCATGCAGAAGGAGGCATCACCGATGTGCCTCATCCTTACCATCCCTTCCGGCACGCCATCGGCAGGATTCCGAATGTCGATGCGGTTGAGGTTTACAATTCCAAGCATCTCTTCGGCTTGGCCAATGCCAGGGCCAGGATCGAGGCCGGAAGGCGGCATATTCCGATGGTGGCCGGGAGCGATTCGCACTTTGCCGAGACGGTGGGCCTGGGAGTGACGGAGATTCAGGCGGCGGATGTGGACGGGGTGCTGGAGGAGATTCGAGCGGGGCGGACGAGGATTCTGGGACGCAGGACGCCGCCGAAGTACTTTGCGGGAAATATGTTTACATATTTTTACAGGAAGATTGTGAGGAAGGGGAGACGGAGATAGGGGACGGGATGAGAACTCTTCGTTATAGGATTATTCTGCGAGAAGAAGAGGATGGGACGTTCACAGTGATTGTGCCATTGCTCCCCGGTTGCTTGACTTTTGGGCACACTGTTGAAGAGGCCCTTGCGATGGCGAAGGATGCCATTGAGGGCTTTGTCGAGTGCATGATTGCGAGGGGCGAGGAAGTGCCGATTGACAATTAGACTCATTTAGATCAGTTACTATCAAACCAAAATCGACGAACAACCATATTTTTATAGACTATGTTTCCATCCATCATCATGAAACATGACCACAGCCATATTGCGCAAAGGCTGATTGAAAAAGGTAATTTTATATTAAAAAGCGATTACAAACCATCAAAAGCAGCAGGAGATCCTGAGAATCCAAGTGATCTAAAAGATCCTGCATTTGGTTCTGAGCAAATAAAAAAAGCAAATGATTTAATAAATAATTTAAAATTGTATCCACATGCATTTGTTCTTGCTTGCATTATGGACACAGGTGCTGAAGCAAAAAGAGCATGGCAAGTGCCATATCGTTTTAGTCGGATTGTCGGTGGATTCGAGTTTGAACAACTGTTACGGCTAGAGAAAAATGCAATTATAGAAATTTTTGTAACCAAAAGAAATAATTTTGGGCTTCGTTATCCAAATAACAAGGCAAAGTACTTTCATAGCGCTATTGAGAGGATTCATGAGAATTATGACGATGATGCATCAAAAATATGGGCAAACAAGCCGACAAGTTCAGAAGTTGTTCGAAATTTTCTTATGTTCGAAGGTGTTGGTATCAAAATCGCCACGATGGCATCCAATATCTTAGCCAGAGAATATAAAATCGAATTTCAGGATAAAAGTTGCATCGATATATCACCAGATGTACATGTTATGCGAGTTTTTTCTCGATTGGGGCTGATATCAAAGAACGCAAAAATAGAAGAATTAAATTATTGTGCTAGGCAACTGTATCCAGAATATCCGGGCGTTTTTGATTTACCGACATGGGAGATCGGCAAAAAGATATGTAGAAAAAAAGAGCCCGATTGCATCAATTGCGACCTCAACGACGTCTGTCCCAAGATTATTTAATAGGAACAATGATACTGGTTCCAATATGAAAACTCTCTGTGTTGTTCCCTGTGGAAAGCGCAAGATATGGGATAAAGAAGATAAAGCCAAATCGGGCGCTGCGGCAGCTAAAGACGCTTATACCGGAGCTTATTCAAGAAAATGCAAGGAATACGCAGAGATCTTTTATCCAAGAAACTGGTGCATTTTATCCGCCAAATATGGGTTCGTTTTTCCAGAAGAGCTAATTCCTGGCCCATATAACGTAAGTTTCAATGATAAAAAAACATGTCCAATAACAATAGATGCACTCGTCCAACAAATAAGACAAAAGGAATTAGATGATGTAGAAAAAGTAGTAGTCCTTGGCGGCAAAAGCTATTCAGCTATTGTAGAAAAAGCATTTCAGGGTAAGACAATCATAAATCCGTTGGCAAATTGCAGAGGATTGGGTTATATGATGCATAAGATTAACGAAGCGATTAAAGATAAAAAAGCACTTTAATACTTTTTCAAGTCATACACACTAAAGCTCATGGACATTGAGAACGGATTCGCTGAATTCTCATATTCGAACCCGGAAGATGTAGCATCCAGCTCTTCATCTCGCTTACTGCTTCATATTCTTTGCCTCATGCTCGCCAATCGCTCCTCTAACTCCTTCACCCTAATGCCAACCCACCCACGCGCACGCAGGCTCGCCCGCACCCACGCGAGCGATCGCGCCCGGCTCCGGGGGCTGCCGCGCGGCCAGCCCGGCGAGTGCGCCGCAAACCGAGAATGAAGATAGCAATATCTAGTTTAAAGACCAAACCATTATTTTGGTGATGAAAATCGTTCGGGCGGAATTGGATCTGATGCTCCTAAGCGAGACGGGTGTGCCTTTGGATTATACGGCTAATGATGTTGAAAAGGATCTTCAAACGCTGAATGAAGCGATCTTGATTAGCAAAAAGAGTTGATGCTTCTGAAATATCACGTGATAGTTGAAAAAGATCCTGAAGATGATGTTTACATTGCATCCGTTCCCACCCTTCCTGGATGCAACACCTTCGGCAAAACTGCAAAAGAGGCTGTCGAGATGGCAAAAGAGGCCGCTGAAGCTTATGTTGAAACTCTGCGAGATCTCGAAAAAGAAGCCCCAATGGAAGACGGCGCGAGAGATGGATTTATCGATGTACGCAATTGAGATCTTCTACAGCGAAGAAGATGAGGGCTTCATCGCCATTGTTCCAGAATTGCCAGGCTGCTCAGCCTTCGGTGAGACGGAAGAGCGGGCATTGAATGAGGTCAAGATTGCTATGCAGCTTTGGTTGGAAACCGCAAAAGAGATCGGCAGAGAGATACCCGTACCTCAGAAGCGCAGCCTAGCAGCCGGTTTGATAACCGTGCATAAAAGAATGGATCTGCAGACCATACTGGAAGGAATCATAAAAGAGGCTGGAAAGCAGGATCTCGATAAATTGGAGAAGGACATCGAGGAAGAGGGGAATAGGATCGCACGAGAGAAATACGAGATTCTTGCTGATCACCAACGTCTTCAGGCTCCAAGCAGAAAATAGAACGCTAGAATCTAAATGATTCCCTTGGCCTTCAAGGCGATTCTCATCTCCGCCACTTCGCCCTCCAGCTTCTCAAACCTCTGCTCCAGATAGCTCTTGAGATCTTTTCTGGATTCTCTAACCTCATCCAGGAGATCATGCTGCGAATAAAGTATTTGGCCCTGCATATCAAGCATCTGATGCTGCACATCAAGCATTTTACCCTGCACAACAAGCATCTTATCTTGTTTGTCCAGTATTTTGTCTTGTTTTTCAAGCATCTGGTCTTGATTGCCCAGCATTTGATCTTGCTTTTGGATCGTCACATCCATCTTGCCGCCGAGGTTGTCATTCATGTTATTGACCGCAACGGTGAGGTCTTTCAGATGGAATGCAGCCGCATCAATTCTGGAATCCGTTTCCCCCGAATCAACCATCTTGCAGAATTTGGAATATTCACCTGTGGCGTCCGAGTACTGTTTTTCAATTGAGGAAACGTTGATCAGAGTATTCTTTATATCGATGGCTTCTTCGAACAGCTTGAGCTTATCCTCATCAGATTCCGCTACAATCTTTACCCTGCCGTCTTCCAGGTTTTCTACCGTTCCCTTGACCTTTAGAATCCTGGCAATTTCCATTACTCGGGCACGGAATCCCGCCTTCTGAACCTTACCTGAGACGTAAGCTGTGAGCCGTTTCATCTGCAAGAATCTTGCAGCTCTTCATATTTGGCATTATCGTCGCCATCGAATGGCATTTTGCCCTTTTCGCATACTTCCGCTGCAGCTCGCTTCTCCGGCCTTCTTGCTGTCTTGCCATCCCCGCCCACGCGGCCACCCACACGCGCACGCTGGCCCGCCCACATGCCCGCGCTCGATCGCGCCCGGCTCCGAAGGCAGCCGCGAGGCCAGAGCGGCGAATAGCGCCGCAAACCGGGAATGAAGATGCGAATTTCTAGCTTGAAATCCAATCACCAAGCACCCATTAGATTTATTAGGATTGCATAGCACAATTGATATGGGTGATGCAGTATGGCTGCAAATTTAGATGATACACAACGCATAGCCATTGAACGCGGTCAAGGAACTCCGGGTCAAGCATCTCCTATGCGGGCAAATGTCGCATCAAACCGAATAACTATTCAGATCGGATTGCCAAGGAGTCAGGATAATCCCAAATTGAGGGTATTTGACATAACAATTCCATCTGAGATGACATCCGGTGAGCTTAAAGGCTTTCTGGCGAAAAAATTCAACAAGAACGAAGATAAATGGGAAATTGTAGTTACTGGCGGCAAAGAAAGCCCAGTGGTCCTCGATAGCGATAAAACATTAGTTGAATATTCATCGGACAAGACGAAGCGCCTGTATTTTTATCCGGGAATTTTTGAGAAATGAGCACCATGTGGTAATTTTTTATGCGTGACGACGGAGAGAGCGTACCACAGAATAATGCTGATGAAATTGAAATATCGGAAGGAGATTCAAGCGGCTATTCCGACCAGGATATCCTGGAAAAAACGATAGAGATAATCGAGTAAGAGCGAAAAGATATTCGGACGATTATTCAATCCTCTTTATCTATCTCCGGATTATTGCTTACGATCTCGCTCGGTGTGATATATTTTGGCTACAGCAACAATTCTACCATAGTCCCGCCAACATCAACCAAAGTTTTGCTTTTCATGTCCTCATCTCTCCTCACGGCATCAATTTTTATAAATATACTTGCACTGAGGTTGAAGCCCATCAGGCCGATAGAAACCGATGACCGAGCAATATCATTGCGAGAGGCTTATGATAACGAGAAATGGTACACGTCTTGGTCAACAATTGCATTATTACTATCGATATTGGGATTGTTTTTCGCAATGGGTGCATTCGCCTGGGATCGTGCCGATCATGCCGGCCAATTATGCATGATAAAAGATGCAATATCATTGCGCATTTAAAATCTAATTCGGCTCGATAGATAAATTGCTGCATCCCCGATGCGGAACTCCGCCCGTACGCCCGCATGCGACCACGCCTGGCGAATAGCGCCGCAACTCGGGAATGAAATGGCAGCATCCAGCACAGCAAGGACGAAATTGGACCATGATTCAGACCCTTTGCAGCGATTGGTCAATCATGTTCCATTCATGGCTTTAGATCCGCCATAGTCATATGTCTTACAGCCTATTTCTCTGGCGTTCTTCCCATTTGGTATGATAAATAATATTAGTGAAAAAAAGTTGCACTAAAGACAATAATTAGATACGCCAAGAACCGGACGAATGAATTTTTTGGCTACGCACAATAATTATGCATGAAAATAATTATGCATAGAAACACCCGACTATTCCTTAAATTCATATCCGCAAGTTCCCAGATTTGAAATATCTTCCGGCGTCAGGGGAAATGCCTTGCATATATCGGGCCGCAGTCTGTATATCCTGCATCTCTGATTTTTTAGATCATGGGCGATGCAGCTTCCGCAGCATTTGCCGCATCTTGCGCATTTTCCATCTCGTTTTGCCCGCCATTTGTTTACTATGTCTCTCTTAAAATACCAGATCAGCCTTCTCCGGAACCATCCATCGCGCATGGCTGTGAGTACGCAATCATGTATTTAACGCTTTACCAGGAGAATCCGGTGTAGAGTTCGGTGCAGTGTTCGGAGAAAAATTCAAATAAGAATGCCTGAAAATTGTTGTTATGATCATTGTAGTCTCCGATGTGCATCTGGCTGAAAAGGCGAATGATTTTCAGGTTCAAGAAGACGACCAAAAGTTTGCAGACTTCCTTGATTTTCTGGTATCAGGTCCCCTCAAAGACGGCGGCGACCTGGTATTGCTCGGCGACATCTTCGACCTGTGGCGGCGCGATTTCGTCAATGCTCTGATGGAAAGCGAGCCGATAGTGTCCAAGCTGATCAATCTCGGCCAGAAGGCCAATGTCCATTATGTGGTCGGCAATCATGATTATCACATGCTGCGGATGTGCGAGCTGTTTTCCGACAAATTTCCCTTTAGCGTGAGCAAAGATTTAAGGCTGCAGGACGGCGGGAAGGCATTCTATTTCCTGCACGGCTACCAACTGGAAGTGCTGGCCAATCCTTATTACAAGTCAATGTCCGCCTACGAGACATTCGCGGAAGGACTTTGCCTCGCCGGAGACGACACGGGCAATGCCGCCGACAAGCTCTGGGAGAGCATCGAGGCATCAAAATCCGCTCTGGACGGCTTGAAGAGGCTGCCCGCAAACATCAAAGAGGCCCTGAACTCGATGATGAATTCACCTGATAACCGATTGAGCGGATCGCATAAGGCTCATTCGCTGGTGGATCAGGTCGCTACGTGCGAAGCGAGGATGATTTATCTCGGCATGCACAAAGACGAGACGCTCGTATTCGGGCATACTCACGACCCGTTCCATGATGAAAACTGCAGGGCCGTCAACACCGGCTCCTGGAAGAAGCACCCCTGCCGCGATTACCGCTACCTTGAGATCTGTGAGGGCCGGGCTAAACCACAGACCTTCTGAATTAAAATCGTTTGAATAAAAACCTTTTGAATCTATAATTTTTTAGAATCATAAAAGTTAATACCAATGATAATGATATTTATTAGGATGTTGAAGAAGAACCCTCAGATCGGATCAATCGGATGAGATCATGGCGTTTCAAAATAATGCTTCAGAGAGCCGTCTGGCAGATATTGTTGAGTTCCTGCCGGATGCCATTTTTGCCATAAATGCACAAGGATATGCCATCGCCTGGAATCGAGCGATGGAAGACTTAACCGGCTGGAAGGCCGAAGAAATCCTGGGAAAAGGCAACTATGAATATGCCATCCCCTTCTTCGGCACCAGGAGACCGGTCCTTGCCGATCTCATTCTAAACCCCGACCCGGCTTTGGAAAAAGAGTACAAAATACTAAAAAAAGATGGCTTGAACATCGAGGGCGAGATCTTCATTTCAACATTAGGAGCTTCCGGCTCATTTATATGGATCAAGACAGCTCCGCTCTATGATTCGGCAGGCATGCTCATCGGAGCGATCGAATCCATTCGCGATATTTCGGAAAAAAAGAGAACAGAAGAAGCGATCCTCGACAGCGAGGAAATGTTCAGATTGCTGTTTGAGCGCTCTGCAGATGCCATGTTTCTCATCGACGGCAAAAAGTGCATAGACTGCAACAAGGCCGCCCTGAAGATGCTGAAATTCTCCTCGAAGGATGATTTCGTGAATTTTCAAGCATCCGGAATAATCGGCCCGAAGCAATCCGGTTGCCTGCTATCCCAAGAATGCCTGGACGAGATTGTCCGTCTTGCCATTGATAAGGGAACGCATAGATTCGAGGCGATCTGCCGGCGGTCTTGCGGCGAAGAATTCCCTGCGGAAATAAGCCTGACCGCGATCCCCTGGAGTGGGAGGCAGATACTGCACTGTATCATGCTGGACGCAACAGATATCAAAAGGACGGAGCAGGCGCTTGCAGAAAAAATAAACAAATTCAAAGTAATTTATGAACTTTCATTGAATATGTCGGCGGAAAAGACCCTGCAAGAGAATTTAAAATTCATCGTGGACAAGAGCAGAGAACTGCTGAATGCCGATACGTCCTATATTGCCCTTGCCGACAAAGCTGCGGGAGAAATTTTCATGCATACCGTATCCGGCATTCGCACCGAGGCATTCAAGAATATGCGCCTTCCCAGCGGCAGAGGATTGTACGGCCTGGTCATGGAAACGCATAAGCCCTACATAGTTGACGACTATTTCCAGAATAAGAATATACAGCACTTGGTTGACAAGATAGTAGCAGACGAAGGACTCATATCGGGAATGGCAGTTCCCGTGCAAATAAGGGATAAGAGCCTTGGCGTTCTATATGTGTTCAACCGCCGCAGGACTCATTTTACTCCGAGTGAGCTTGAAACACTATCCCTGTTCGCCAACATGGCGGCGGTGGAGCTGGTCCGCAGCGAATCGACCGATGCAGCCAGGAGAAGCGAAAGCGATTATCGCAATATTTTTGAAAACGCAATGGACGGCATATTCCGATGTACGCCGGCGGGCAGAATTTTAAAAGTAAATCCTGCTTTTGCCAATATCTGCGGCTTTGATTCTCCTGAAGAGATGATCGATGCCAATATCGACATCTCAAGCCGGCTATTCACGGCCAGGTCGCACTGGACGGATATGAAAGCGCGCCTCGACTCGGAAGGATTTGTAAAAAATTTTGAAACTGAATTTAGGTCCCGGAGCGGAAATAGGATTTTGATCCTGATTGCTGCCAGATCGATTCGAAACGAGAGCGGCAGAGTGCTCTACTACGAGGGAATCGCCCAGGATATCACAAAACACAAAGATGCTCAGCGATCAATAGAAGAGCAGTTCAATTTTCTGCAGCAGCTCATTGATGCCATCCCAAGTCCGGTATTCTTTAAAGATATCAATGGCGTATTTTTAGGGTGCAATGCAGCATTCGAGAAGCTGAACCGGCTGCCGAGAGATAGGATTGTGGGGAAGACCGTTCACGACCTGATTGTGGTTCGAGATATGGCAAACTGGCTGGCTCAAAAGGACCGAGATCTACTGCAAAATCCGGGCATTCAGATCTATGAGTCCTCGTCCGTCTTCCCGGACGGCGAGAAGCATTCTTTCGTAAATTATAAAGCCACTTATCAGAATACCGAGGGAGAGGTTTCAGGGCTTGTCGGCGTCCTCCTGGAAATCACAAAGAGAAAAGAGATTGAAGAAGCTCTCCAGCTCAGCGAGGAGCAATACCGGGCTACTTTTGAGTGCACCGGCACGGCTATGATCATCATCGAAGAGGATACGACCATATCTCTCGCCAATCACGAATTTGAGGAATTGACCGGCTATTCGCGCTCGCAAATTGAGGGAAAAAAGAGCTGGACGGAATTCATTGTGCCCGAAGATCTCGATATGATGACCTCCAGACACCGCCGGAGAAGAGAGACAGGGGAGAAGGTCCCCAGCCGCTACGAATTTCGTTTGAAGAATCGCCGGGGTGAGATCAAGAACATCCTTCTGAATGCGGACCTCATTCCCAGCACGAAAAAGAGCGTGGCATCGCTCACGGACATCACCGATCGAAAGCTTGCCGAGCTGGAATTGATCCGTGCCAAAACCGCCGCCGAAGCGGCAACAAAGGCGAAATCCGAATTTTTGGCCAACATGAGCCATGAGATCAGAACGCCTCTGAATGCCGTCATCGGCATGACCGACCTTTTGCTCGACGAGAGCTTATCGGCAGAGCAACAAGACTGCGTTCAGACCATTCACAGGAGTGGAGAGGCGCTGCTATCCATTTTAAATGATATCCTGGATATCTCCAAGATCGAAGCGGGAAAGATCGAGCTGGAGCATATTCCTTTTGATCTGCAAGGCTGCATAAAAGAGTCTTTGGGCATCGTGGCCTTCAGCGCGAAGGAGAAGGGGCTTAAGACTTCCGTTCATGTGGACGAAGGTGTTCCGCAAGTTGTCAATGGCGACGCGGCCAGGCTCAGGCAGATTCTGGTGAATCTGCTCAATAATGCCGTGAAGTTCACCAAGGACGGAGATATTCAGATCGATGTCTCTTGCAGAAAATCGACGCATTGCGACCATGAGATTCATTTTGCCGTCAAGGATACGGGAATCGGCATTCCCCAAGACAAGATGAACAGGCTCTTCAAATCCTTCAGCCAGGTCGATACCTCAACCGCTCGCAGATACGGCGGCACGGGCCTGGGACTGGCCATAAGCAAGAGGCTGGTGGAGCTGATGGGCGGGAGAATCTGGGCGGAGAGCAAGATTGGCAGCGGCTCTACCTTCCATTTTACAATCCATGTTCAGGATGCTACCGGCATGCAAATGGACGATGCGCTGCAGCCTCTCGCCGAAGATCATGACGGCAAGCAGGCAATTGATTTGAGCATCCTTGTAGCTGAGGATAACGGCATCAATCAAACGGTGATCCTCCGCATGTTGAAGAAGCTCGGCTACAGAGCGGATGTTGCCAACAACGGTCTGGATGTCCTGGAAGCGCTGGAGAAAAAGGCATACGATATCATTTTGATGGATATCCAGATGCCGGACATGGACGGCCTGGAGGCGACGAAGGAGATTCGCGCCAGATGGCCGCACGGTCCCCGGATCATCGCCATGACCGCCTCGGCGCTGACTGGAGATAAGGAGAAGTGCCTCGCCGCTGGAATGAACGGCTACCTCAGAAAGCCCGCCAAGATTGCGGAATTGAAGGCTGCGCTTCTATCGTAAAAAATTCGCATTATTTTTCACACTTAATTTAGCCTTAATATTCACATTAAGTTATAATATAAACCCGTCACATCTAACATTTGGTATCTCAATTCATTCTTCCGTCTCTTCAATTTCAGTCTCTTCCATCTCTCAATTCCATCTCTCAATTCCACTCCTCAGGCACGCTTCCGCCTCTCTGAGAACGTATGATCGATGCTCCAATGCCATGCTGAGGCGCGCCATTCTCAGCCAGCCCAGGCTCATGAAGAACGGTAGAGCGCGGGTGACATCGAAAAACTCCTGCTCATTGCGGCAGTACTGCCAGACGTAGTGTCCGATGTAAGGCTCGGCCAATGCCCCGTTTCCCTGGTGGACGGCAAAATAATGCTTCAGCTCGGCAGCAATCAGTCCCAGGTCGTGCGCGTGGTGAGCATGATCTTTCGAGCTCTCAAAGTCGATGACATAAACTCTGTCATTATGGAAGAGATAGTTCATAGGGTTGGCATCGCCGTGCACCCGGCAGCCGAAGGGCAGATCGAGCCGCGAGCTATGCCACCACCGTCCCAGCAACTGATTGTACTTCATCCGGGTCTTATCGTCCAATCTCAATTGATTCAAGACTTTATGGAATCTGGCGAAGGCATGATCCTTTCGATATTCGGATCTCGTTTGTGTGTGCAGCCTTTTTTGCACCTGGGCTACGGCTGTGAGCCGGTCGTATATGCAATCGTCTTTTTCGAGGCATTTGTAGAGCGATCTGCCCTGCACGTAGTCGGTTAAAAGAGCGCAATGAAAGTCTCTATGCGTGCCCAGCGGCTGTGGGATGTCAATGATCCGGCCCATCTTTTTTAGAGTATAAAACTCTTTGTCGAGGGCCAAAACCGGATCGTAGTCCCTCTTCCATCCGGTCGGTTCACCGTAAAATTTGGCCACGGCACTGAAACCCTGCGTCGGGAACTCATATCGACAAACAGTATGCGAGGATGGCTTGATCCTGTAGACATTGATGGGGCAATTCCGATCGCTTACTCTCGATCCTAACGCTTCCACCAACCAATTCCGAAATGCATCTTTGGAGCCTAATGCCCCTACTCTCTTCTCTCTTGCCATTCTTTTCCAACCTCTAAGAGCGCGACTGCTTGGGCGTATCCTTCACATATCGCGAATTGTCATGCAAGAAATCCCACTCACTCTCCGCAGACAATTTGGAGAAAATATGTATCTCGTAATGAGTATATATATTTTGCGAAGGTTGTACGAAATACTTCAATAAACAATTTGAAAATGGTTCGCGAAAAGACATGATTGCAGTGTTTCACAATAAAACCTGCGGGAATTTTTCGCAAAAATGGTCATAGAAATATTTCGCAATTAATTATATCGCGAGGCATCATTTCGGAGGGATTATTTTTGAAGCTGAAATTGAACCATCCTAAAATTGGCTATCGCAAGATCGATTCATCCATAACGGGTTTATCTTTCAAATTGAGTTTCTTGCTACGGATTTCATTTTAAAAAAGAGATTTGGATATTCAATAGACGCCAAAGAGCCTCCACGCCTCTTCGATGTGCATGGCTTTCATGCCGAGCTTGGTGGACGGGACGATGTCGTTATCAAAATTGTCTCCGATGAACATAGTCTCTTCGGGCTCAAGCCCCAGCAGCCTTGCACCTTCCAGGACGATTCTCGGGTCCGGTTTTTTATGGCCGAAATCCGAGGAAAAGACCACATGCGAGAAGCGATCATAAATGCCGAGGTACCTCATCTCCAGCTCTGAAAAGACGCGCTGCCCGTTTGACACGATGACCTTGGGGACGCCTTCCAGCTCGCCCAGCAAGCGAAGGGTCTGCGGAAATAATTGCAGCCGGCGCAGAGATCCGGCTCGAAAGGCTCGCGAGGCTTCCGCGCCAATTCTGCTCTCGTCAATGTTCCACACGGCGTGGCTCCTGCATATGTTTGCGAAGACCTCCTCCACCCTGACCTCGGGATATTTCTCCCATCGGTTCTCCATGTCTTCCTTGACAAGCCTCTTGTACTCGCTGCGCAATTCGTCCGACGAGATTCTCACCCCTTGGTAGATCAGCCATTTGCTGATCGGCTCGTAAGTGCTGCTGCTATCTTCATCGGTCTTGATGTCTATCAAAGTGTTGTACAGGTCAAAGATCAAACCCTTGATTCCCGTGATTCCTTTTTCCTCTAGCTTCGTCATTGATGCCGCGTCCTCCACCTGCCGCAGGGCCGAAATCCGCCGCCCATATCATCCGTGGTCTTTCATTCATTGATACTTCTTCATCCAACGGAAGCGAAATGAGAATTTCTTCGAGGTTATTTGCTGCCAAACTTTATAAAATAATCGCATTGGCGGGCAAAGTGGACAACCATATTGTCCGGTGCTCTGCCTCAGATAGGAAACGTTAAATCCTGATAAATTCAATTATTCAATGGGGGTTTTTGGAAAAAATGAGTGCAAAAATTTACGGCCCGGAGCTTATGGGCGAGGCAGAGAAGATCGTAAAGCCGCAGTATCCCACTGCAGTTCAGGTAGAGAACATCGGAACATCATCCCTGGGCCTGGCAGGCAACGCAGAAGAGGTCGATCAATGGAAGTTCGTCTTCACCGACATTGACGGCTCGGAGATCGTCAGCATCGAATATGCAAATGGATCTTTCAGCAAGGCAGCGCGTGAGGCGAGGCCCTGGATCAAGACCCAGATCAAAGAGCTTCCCCGGAATATGCCCTTGAATTTGGCGTTCTCCTATCTCAGGAATTCCGGTTACGGCGATAAAATAAAAACAGTGATATTAAGGTCCCCGTTCCCTTCCGAAAAAGCTGCGTCTTATGTATTCCAAACGGAGACGCGGACGATTTATTTGGATGCCCTGGGCGGAGAGATCACAAGAGTGGTCGAGGAGAAGTGAACGCTTCGCCACGTCCAAATTTACAAAGTGGTCAAGAAAATATTTATTCATCAAAAACCATTTTTTACATAGCTTCAAATTAATGGGGGTTTAAATATATGAGGAAATCATTATTAATACTGCTGCTGATCCTGCTCATCGGATCGGCTGTTGCAGCCGCCGAGGATCAGCAAAGCAAGCAGCTTCAACTGAATTTGGGCGGCACAAATCTTGAACGGATCACAGATCAATCCGGACCAGCGAGCACAGTGGCCATCAAAAGCTACTCATTCCAGCCTTCCACGCTGACGGTATCGCCCGGAACAACCGTCACCTGGAAGAATCAGGACAGCGTATCGCACACAGTTACCAGCGACTCGCAGGGGCTCTTTGACTCCGGCACGCTCGCACCCGGCAAGGATTTTTCATTCGCCTTCAGTTCCCCGGGAAGCTACAGTTACCATTGCAATTTGCATCCCGGCATGAAAGGCACCATTGTGGTCAGCGGCTCAGCGGTTCAGGGCTCGTCCATAACCAAGTTGACCAAGAGGGCGACCTTCACATCGACCACTCAGGGGAGCAGTGCAAATAGCGACCAGAGCCAGCAAAGCCAGGGAGCCTCAGGCGGCAAGTCTTCCGCATCCTGGAGCGAGGAGCCACTCAGCGAAGATGAGACCTCCGGTTTGGCATCCGTGCCTGCATCACAAACAAAGCTGATGAAGCTGAAACTTCCCGGTTCCGGCCAGAGCACAAGCTCCGGCGAGAGCCAGGAGAGCGGCTCCGGCGATAGCTCAGGCGGCAGCGAAAGCAGCAGCGCAGTCCTCAAGTACTCACAGTATTTTGAAACCAATTCTCTAGGCTCGGCTGGACAGACTTCAAGCCAGCCTATCTCGGCCCCGAAGAAATTCGATTTGACCGGGCAGGAGCCCAGCACGCTCTACTTCGGGTCCACGCAAAAAGCCGTGCCGTACACGCAATACAAAGCAATGGTGCTGAACACCGGCGCAAACTCCCTCTGGATTCAGGGGACATCGAGCTGGACCCAGTACGCGGCAGTGCCCCTGGGAGCCGGCCTCTCTCTGATAGGCACATCCTCCACGAGCGGTTACGGCTACCTTTATGAGATCTACCCAGACGGGACATTGAGCACGAACAGCTACTACTTCTATCCCTACAACCAGATCGGATTTTACGCGGATCAGATCGGGCAGCACCTGCTGTTCTTCAACATTGCCGGCCAGCCCAGCAACATAATCGTAGTCGATGTGCAGCAGTACGAGCCGCCAACCCCGCCCATCAACAATTATGCTCTGGTGACAGTTCAATCGAGCTGGCTGAGAGGATACGATGTATCGCTGGACGGAATCTATCAGGCTACGGAGGGGATGACCGGGGAGGCCGATGGCACGGTCAGCATTTATGTGCCCGGAGATCAGTATCACACCGTGGCCGTCAATGGAAACGGATTCTCGTTCACCGATTACAAGTACTTCCATGCAGGAGTAGCTTACACGCTCTTTGTGTAAACCGATCTTGCGGCAACCTTTTTTTGCGCGTGTCTCTTTTTCGCCAGAGTGACGTCTACCTGCTGGATGTGGACTATATTATATTTGCGACGATTTTTGCGTTAATTAAATATCAAGGCTACATCGCCGCCCAAACAGTCAAAACTTTTATAATCAATTAGGACGAAGACAATTCTCACTCCGACATGGATACTCTGACATGGTTACTGATAAACCAAGCACAACGGTGATTGACGGCGCAATTTTGGGCGCGATGAGACTGAACTTTTGCAGCATGAGGCGAACACGATGAGCGACAAAGGCCACGAAGGAAACAATGAGACGACCATCACCAGCAAGGGCCGCATGTTCCTGGTGATCTGGACCGTGGGGCTTCTCATCCTGTCCGTCTGGGGCGGATACTTCGTGGCGGACCTATTTCACCGAGAGGTTTCGGGCCAGTTGCAGGTTGAATCGAATTTGACCTCAGGACAGTCGACAAAAGAGAATATACAGCTAAGTCTATTTGAGTCCGGGCATAAATCGAGAAGCCCGACGGAAGTTTTGACGGGAATCTATGTCGACCGCATCCCGAGCTTATCCATAAAAGACGGCATCTGGAAGACGGAATTTTATGTGTGGTTCCGCTGGAACGGCAGCGCGGATATCGATCCGGGAGAGAACCTGCAAATAATCAACGGCGAGGTAATATCCAAAATAAGAGAAGAAAATGTGACGACGAATTCCGGTCGGTACGAAGAGTACAGAATCATCGCCGAGATCAACAAGATCTTCGATGTCAGCCGGTTCCCGGTGGACTCGGATGTGCTGAAGCTGGAGTTCGAAGACAATCTGAATTCATCTAATGATCTCGTTTATGTTCCCGATATCAAGGGCTCGAAGGTGAATCCGGCGGTAAGGCTGTCCGGCTACGATATTACCAATATCAGCATCACAGAGAGTCCGCACTATTATGCGACCAATTTTGGAAATCCCATCCGGCGAGACAATGAGATTTGTTCCTATTCTCGGCTGAGCTTTGACATCGAAATTGAGAGGCCCGGATGGGGCTGGTTCTTTAAGATATTCCAGGGCCTGTTCCTGGCGGTGGCCATATCGATGCTGGTCTTCTTTATCAGGCCGGATGACGGAGACAAGCGCGTCTCCCTGGCTGTGGGAGCAGCATTTGCGGCGGTGGCAAACTTCTATATCTCCACATCCATGATGCCGGAAACCGACATGATGACGCTGGCGGATATGATAAACGGCATCGGTATCGTTTTCGTATTCTTTTCTCTGGTTCAATCCACCATATCTCTTCATATCTACGATCAGATGAAAGAAAGAGAATTATCGAGATTATTTGATTGGATATCGGCAGGCATTTTCGTAGTGAGTTACATCGGTGTTAACCTGGCGCTGGTCCTGGCGGCTCGCTAGCAGCTCGTCAATTTTGGCGGCGGCGAGTCATATCATGGCTGAAGGCTCAAGCAGGCTTTAAAGCTGGATTTGAAAATAAGGCTGAGGTGAAGTGCGGCTTATTTGATCGCGATTCAGAGCACGAACACCTGCACACCCATCACTGCCGCCGTGACCACGACACCCGCGATGAGCACGCCCGCTGCAATGGCCGCGAACGCTGGCCAGAAGCGAAAGCCGAGCAGGAAGGCAATGACGCAGCCTGTCCAGGCTCCGGTCATGGGCAGAGGAATGGCCACGAAGACCGCCAGTGCCGTCAGCCCGAAGTTCTCATGGTCTTTGATGTATTTGCTGCGAGTGCGAGCGAAAAGCCAGGAGAAGAACCGGTCGCCGATTGAAAAACGCCTGAGAAAATCGGAAACCGGACCCAGAAATAACAGCAACGGAATTATGGGCAAGAGATTGCCGAGGACGGATAAAAGATATGCCTGCAAGGGCGAAAAACCGTAAACGCCTATGGCCAGAGGAATAGCACCCCGAACCTCGGAGATGGGCAGGGCAGCCGCGATCATGGTCATCAGCCATCCGGGAATTATGTCCGTTATCATGACATCCGCCCCGGATGCACGGATGAATGGCTTATTGCTGATCTATGGGCGCAAGCGGCATCTGTGAAATCATTCGCCGCAAGATTATTTGCCACAAGATCTTTCATCTTGAGATTATTCGCCACATGATCATTCATCTTGAGATTATTTGCCACATGATCATTCATCTTGAGATTATTTGCCACATGATCATTCATCTTGAGATTATTTGCCACAGCATTATTCGCCGCAAAGTCTTCGATAATAATTATTCTCCCGATCCGTTTCTGCAAGCAATCATTCGCATTCTTCTCTCATCGGCCAATGGTTCCCTGGTCTATTCGCCGATAGTTCCCTTGATCTCAACCTTGAAGACGGTCTCCTCTGCCGGAGATGTCACGGAGATGGTCAGATCGACCGGAATCTTGCCGAGAGCAATGGACAGGGGCGCGCCGGAATTTGCAACATCCACTTTTACGCCCTGGGAGAGCCTGGTCAGCGCCGCGACGACCGCGCCGATGTTCAACGTCTCTGCAGCAACCTTCAGGTCCGGCACAACGGTGACGGGTGCAATTGAGATCGGCCCGACTGCGACGGGATTTTGGGCATCGCCGGATATCCTGGCGGAAATGGGGCCGTCTCCCGAGACCTGAACGCTCAAGGCACCGTCTTTTCCCGTTCCCTTGACCCTGGCCACTATGGGATTCTTCTCCTGATCCTCCGACCCCTGAACCCTGGCAGTTGCATCGACGTTGAATGTCACCATCATATCACCGACCAATGGTTTGGATATTCTCAGATATAAAGGATACAGAGGCCGGTCATGTTTCATATGTTAATGAAATGCAGGTCTGCAAACGAAATCGCCTTCAAACGATTATTATCGCATTTTAACTATAATTATTAATCCAAAGGCGAAAGACTAATATCTTGAACCAACCAGTAAAAGCGCGATGCTTGAAGTAGGATATCTTCATATCGACAATCCCATTGCCGTCATATCTTCATATAACCAATCAGCATCGGAAAGCAAAGCCGGCTTACGGATGCTCGATGGTTTTGACCTCGATGATGTTTCCTTGAATGAGATGGAGTCGCGCCTGGATGAAATGCTGAAAACCGGATCGGCTGGAGCTGTCGGCATAAGCGCCACTTGTTCCCGGGACGAGCCGCTGCTGGGGGCGGCCCGCATCGCCAGCCGGCGGCTGTGTTTGATGGAGCTGAGGCTCACCAAGATCCGTGATGCGATCCGCCTGCTAGAATTGATTCCATTGTTGAAGCGCACCGGCGTCACCCTATCCGTGAGAATCCGACCTGAAGACCTCTCCGACACTCTTCTGGATAAGCTCAACGAAACCGAACTTGATATTGTCCATCTGGACCTGCGGGGGCTGAACGGGGCCGGTCCCAGGGTTGTAAAAAAGGCCAGGGACAAGCGCGGTCCGGCCATCATGGCCCTGGCCGATGTGGGTGTTTTCGAGGATGCCAAAACCCTGCTGTCTATGGGCGCGGATGTCGTTTCCTTGCGCGGCGCGGACCCTGAGTTTTCCGACTGGCTCTCCGGGGCGATGGTAGAGTACGAATCCCTGAGCGGCTGGTGCAACGCTCCCAAGCACATCTGCGCGGGCGGAGACCTGCGCGGCCTGGCTTACTGCTGCCCGCCTGTGAAGCACTGCGCAGTTTTGGGCGCACTGAAGAAAGCTGGCATGACTCCCGAGGAGTTCGTGGAAAAGAAGCTGCGTCTCGCCAAGGGCACGCCCCTGGAAAAGGGCGAGGGAACCTGCTTCGGCAGCCTGGTGTGGTGCTGCAAGATCTCGAAGATGTGTTACTTGCGGGATGCCGTGCTGGCCAGGATGGGGCTCTCGGCAAAGGAGTACATGGCGCTCAAGAAGAAGCTGGCCGAAGACCTTCTGAAAACCTCTTGAAGACCGCCCGAATACCGCCGGATTATAATGAATATGATGAGCATATGAGCATGGGTCCGGACTTTGTTGCCCAATGCGCACAGTTGGCCATGCTCCTGGAGCTTTCTTCCAGCCCCAAGCCGGGCAATGTCGATCGGTGCCACGATTTTTCCGAGATCAAATTTAGCGATTTTCTGGTGAGCGCCGTTTCCGCCTATCAGGTCTTTCGTCAGGCCGCCCAAAACCAGGGGCAGGTGGGCTACCTGATATTGCAGGGCGTGCAGGCCTGGGGAAAATGGAAGCTGCAGAGCAACACTCACTTCGGCTCCCTGGTGCTCATGATCCCCCTGGCCTGTGCCGCCGGAGCTGCCGCGGCCTGGAATCCAAAGGACGGCGCGAATGATTTGCGCTGTGAACTGGCCCGCATCTTGCGGCAGAGCAGCGTTGATGATGCAGTCGATTTTTATCGCGCTTTCTTTTTGGCCGGGGCCAGGGTTGCGGATGTGAATGAGTTCAGCCTGAAAGATCCGAATTCCGGGTTGCAGCTCCGCCGGAACGGCAAAACGCTGCTCGATCTGATGAAGCTCTCCCAGGGGCATGACCTCATCGCCCGTGAGTGGTCCACCAACTTCGAGCGGTCTTTTCGCCTGGCCGATCGAATAAAGGAAAGAATCGGGGAGCTTGGCCCAAATGACGGCATCGTGCTCACGTTTCTCGAAGCGCTCCATCAAGTCCCCGACAGCCTCATCTGCGCCAAGTTCGGGTCCGAAAAAGCCGGGCAGGTGTCCGCGCGGGCGGGCGAGGCCATGCGAGACGAAACCCTTGAGGCGGCGAGGACATTGGACCGTGAGCTGCTGGCCGAGGACATCAATCCCGGGTCCACGGCGGACCTTATTGCGGCATCTTTATTTATCTCCCTTCTGAAGGGATTGAGGTTTTGATCATGCTTTACGGTAATCAGGCTTTGGAGAAGCTGGGATTCCTGGACGGGATCAATGAGGTCATCGCTACAACGGAAAAAGGCGGAAGGGTCAACGCCGCGCCCCTCGGCATCATCAAAGACGGCGACAGCCTTTATGTGCGCCTCTTCTCCGGCACGCACACCTACGAGAATATCCTGGAGAACGGCTGGTTCGTGGCCAATGTGACCCATGACGCCTGGCTGATTGCCGAGACGGCATTGGAGGACCTGACCCCGGAATACTTCACGCGTCGCGAGGACCTGCCCGTCCTGAAGGACGCCGAGGCCTGGGCGCTCTTCAGATGCAATCCCTTCGCCTCGGACATCATCATAGCCCAGGTGGCACTGGAGAAGGGCGAGTTCTTCAGATGCGATTTCCGCGCCTGCAACCGGGGAGCGAACCTGGTGGTGGAGGCGGCGGTGGCTGCCACCAGATATATGGCGCTTCGCACAGACAACTATTATGAAGAGCTGATGAAGATGCAAAGGATCATCAACCGCTGCGGAGGCCCCAGGGAGCGCGAGGCAATGGACCGGCTCATGGATAGGGTTGATAGCTACTCGCATATTTAGAAAAGCCGAATCGATAATCGAACCGACGATAAATAACGACATAACGACAAAAAATACCATGCTCGACCGACTGCCTTCCGGCTGCCAGAGCCTTGATTTGATCCTCGGCGGTGGATTTGAATCCGGCATAATCACCCAGCTCTACGGTGAGTCGGGCTCGGGCAAGAGCAACATCGTCCTGCAACTGGCTGTGCAGGCCGTGGCGAGAGGAATGCGCGTCATCTTCATCGACACGGAAGGCTTCAGCGCGGAGAGGTTCAAGCAGATCGCGGGACCGGGCGCTGAGCAGATGGCGGCCAGGATCATGATCTTCGAGCCCATGAGCCTGGAGCAGCAGGCGATATCCATTCGCGAAGCCAGGCAGATCGCCGGCAAGGATCTGGGGCTCGTGATTCTCGATTCCGCAACATCGCTTTATCGCGTTCTCCTGGAAGCCGAGGACAACCGGTCCGTGCGCAGGACCATGACGCTGCAGCTCTCCGAGCTACAGGAGCTGTCTCGCAGGCACAGTATTCCCGTGGTCATCACCAACCAGGTTTACACTGACATCGAAAGCAACGCGCTGCGGCCTATCGGCGGCACATCCCTGGAGCACATGTGCAAAGCAATAATTTTCCTGGAAAAGACCGGCGTTGGAAAGCGACGGGCCAAGCTGATGAAGCACCGCTCCATGCCGGAAGGGTCATCGGCGGAGTTCACGCTGACGGCTCGCGGCGTAGAATGAGTATATACGGCAATATTATTATATGATTGATACTAGTATATAATTAATACTATTATATAATTAATACTATTATATAATTAATACTATTATATAATTAATACTATTATATAATTAATACTATAATATAATTAATACTATAATATAATTAATACTATAATATAATTAATACTATAATATAATTAATACTATAATATAATTAATACTATAATATAATTAATACTATAATATAATTAATATTACTATATAGTGATATTATTCATAACCAGAATTAATCCTAACGGCTTTTATTCTCAGCCGCTCTATTGAAAATGCTGCTAAAGCCTGCGCCTCATGATGATGGCCGCCTCGCCGTCCGAGTAATAGGCCGGGCACACTCCGATCATATGAAAGCCCAGGGACGAATAGAGGGCCTGTGCCTTTTTGTTGCTCACCCTCACCTCAAGAGTGGCATTGAGGGCACCGAGCCGCCTGAATCGTTTCAATACTTCCAGCATCAGCCTCGTTCCGATGCCGCGGTTCTGGAAGCCGGGCCTCACCGCGAGCCAGAAGACCCGTCCCTCGAACGGAAGATGCTTGAAACCGAGGATGAAGCCTGCCACCTGCCCACTCACATCGGCAACCAGTGTGCTGATGGGGTGATACTCGTAAAAGGCGGCAAAGATATTTGGATCGTAGCCTCCGAATACCTCCTGGTCGATTTCCAAAGCGGAATCAAGATCCTCCGGCATAAACCGCCTGATGATCACGGAATCCTTTAAGACCTTCTCATCGATCCCATCTTTGAGCCGACCGCTGCTTTGTTCATCGGGCCACATCCTCGTCCTGTTGGATTCTTCGGCGGAAATAGTTTATTGAAAATGGCCGCAAAAAAATATTGGCGGCAGGCTCTTTTAAACCTGCCAAGACCGCTTTTCAGGCGCTGTTCCGCGACGGGACGAGTTTGTAGATCTTTCCGGCTTCCCCTTGAGGGCCTGCATCATCCGAAGTCAGAAGATACAGCTCACCCAGATCATCCTGGCCGAAGGAGCGGATGTATTCGTTTATTCTTCCATCCGGACGGTCGGCAATTCCGACCTCCTCCATCTTCCAGAGACCCTGACCTGATGGCCGGGCCAGATAGAGCGTCCCATCGCCTCCTGCAAAGCCGCTGGACCAGTCTGCGAAGACGTAGCTTCCGTTCAGTTCCGGAAGGGCATTTCCTTCATAGACGTATCCGCCCACGATAACGGTTCGATCCTGATGATCATATTCGATTATCGGGTCAAGGAGCGGTTCGCCGCGCATGCCCTTGTCGGAGCAGTTGGCCGGAGACTTATTCGGATTGTCGGGATCGAAACAATGTGTCCCTTCCCGGATGTTCCAGCCGTAATTGCCGCCCTTGGTCACTAAGTCCACCTCTTCCCAGAGGTTCTGACCGGCATCGGAGGCAAAGAGGCGGCCCTCTCCGTCGAAGGTGATCCTCCAGGGATTTCTAAATCCATAGGCCCAGATCTCAGGCAGGACGCTGCTCATGGTAACGAATGGATTGTCCGGGGGAACGGCATACGATCCGCTGCCGGATCCATTGCTTGTATCATTCACGTCGATGCGCAGGATCTTCCCGAGAAGCGTCGTCGTGTCCTGAGCATTTCCTCCCGGTGCGTGGCCATCGCCAACGTCGTTCGCACCGCCGCCGTCTCCCAGCGGGACGTAGAGGTAGCCGTCCGGTCCGAAAGCGATGGTTCCGCCGTTGTGGTTCATTTGGGGCTTGTCAATCTCCATGAGTACTTTTTCAGAATTCATGTCGACAACATTCGGATTTTCTGAGGACACGGCAAATTCCGACAGATGATTGGTGCAGGACCAGCCTTGCGGCGCGCCTGAACGCAAGGGGGCGCTGTAAAATACAAACAACCGCCCGTTCCTGGCGAAATCGGGATGGAATGCCAGCCCCAGCAGCCCGCGCTCATCGTAACCCGGCGAGAGCTTTATCATCCGATTCCCCAAATCAAGGAACGGCTCGTCAAGAGTATTCCCATCGGAGTCGATTATCTTGATGACGCCCGTCTGTTCTGCGACAAACATTCTGCCCGTGCCGTCGCCACTGCTCACGAACTCCATCGGCGCAGCAAGTCCCTGGGCGATCAGCTTCAATCCTACCATCGGCACATTTGCCGCACCGGCATCCTCAGCACTCATGTTCATGCCATCAAACCCCTTAGTGCCGGAATTTGAATCAGAAGAATTCGTCCGAGTAGCATCGGCCTTCGGCTCATTCATCATCTGCCCGGTGACAACAACCTCGCCAACCATAGACGGATGAATCAAGCATTGATACTGGTAGGTGCCGGGATCGGAGAATATGTGATTGTACATCTCTCCCGTTTCGATATTTCCTGAATTGAAGCTGCCATCCGTGGCGGTTATCGTATGCTCCGCCGAATCTCTATTTATCCAGGTGACCATCGTTCCAGCCGATATTTCAATGGAGCTTGGCTGAAAGGAAAAGTTGCTGATTTCAACCATATTCGTCTGCGAGGGCGACTTTTCCACGCAACCGGAAAAGCCCACCGACATGCCCACGATTAATACAATTAAATATATTCTGAATAATCCCATATTATCTCCCCATAGATCGGACAAAATGTTCATTGATTATCCGTTAATGTTTGCATCTCTAAGGAATAAATAAATTTTCAAATATGTTTAATACTGACTTACTGACGGAGTACATAAAAAAATCGGTGGGATGACGTTTTATTTTAGGCCGACTTAAGGAAAAAGAGATAAAAATTTAATAGATGAGGTTTAATAGATATAATTTAATAGATGAAATTGATGCGTCTAAATGTGTTCTGTCAGACTCGCCAGTGATTCCAGCACCAAATCAGGAACGACACCCGAATTTGCCGCCAAGTCCTCGCGATATTTTCCTGTCTTGACCAGGATGCCTTTCAGTCCCACCTGCTGAGCGCCGTGCACATCGGTCAGAATGTCGTCTCCGATCATGGCCGCCTCCTTCGGGCTTTTGCCGAGGTCCTTGAGCGCCATCTGGAAAAACTCGGGCGAAGGCTTGCCCATGAGCATCGACTGCTTGCCGGTAGCATACTCCAGTGCCGCCACAAATGGCCCGGTGGAGAGAACCAATCCCTCCGGCTGCATCCAGTATCGGTCTTTTTCCAGGGCCATGATCTCTGCGCCGTCCAGGATCAAACGGAGGGCCTGGTTCAGTCGCTCAAAGGTGAAGCCGTTTCCTGCATCTCCCACCACCACATAATCAACGTCGTCTTCGGCAACAGTGATGCCCGCGCTCTCAAAATCCTCGCGCACGTCCCCCATCGTGAGCAGGAAGCACCTTTTCTTGCCCGACTCTTTCATACGGTCCACCGCAGCCAGGGGCGGAGTGAAGATATATTCCGGCGGCACATCATATCCCAGGCCCTGCAGCCTTTTTGCCACGGAATTGCGGCAGCGGCGAGTGGAGTTGGAGACGAACCTGTAGCCGTATCCCTGATCCTTCATCCGGTCCAGGCACTCTTTGACGCCCGGTACGGCCTTCGTTCCCGTGTAAAGAACGCCGTCCAGGTCAATGAGAAATGCATCTATTCCGAGAAGTCCATTTGTTTTCCAGATATCGCTTCTTTTTTCGCTCATGGCAAATCCGTTCTGCCCTATTTATTTTAAAGAAATGTCATCATATGTCGTCGGCATCTTCCAGTCTCTCAAACCTTCAACTTATTCCAATCTCTTCAACCTTCAACTTATTCCAATCTCTTCAACCTTCAACTTATTCCAATCTCTTCAAACCGTCAAACGCCATCATGAAGCATCAATTGGCCGCTCGTCGCATATCAAGGGATCGGGCCGACTCACATTCTTCCATTGCCGCCTGGCATCTGACGAGAGCTCCGGCAAGCTCTTGAATTTGCACGGGCTTGCTGATGTAGTCGTCCATTCCCGCTCCAAGGCATCTCTCGCGATCTCCCTCCATCGCGTAGGCGGTGATGGCCACGACTTTGGGGCCTCCGGTGGGCCACAGCTCCCTGATGCGCCTTGTGGCCTCAAGGCCGTCCATCTCCGGCATCTGCACATCCATGAGCACCACATCGTAGGGCAGGCGCTCCAGGGCCTGCAAGACCTCCAGCCCGTTGGCTGCCAGATCGGCACGGTAGCCTATCTTCTTGAGCATCTTCAGGGCCACCTTCTGATTTACTGCATTGTCTTCCGCCAGCAATATGCGCAACGGATGGCGTACGGCTGGTGTCGTCTTCTCTGGAACCGAATTTTTGGATGCTTTCTCATCAAAGATATTGAGCAGTGCCTCATGAAGAAGGGCCGGCTTTATTGGCTTGCTCAAGAAAGATGCAAACTGGTTACAGTCATCCCGCTTCTGGCCGAAGGACGTGCACAGGATGATCGGCACGGAGATTTGGTTGGCTCTCACTTCATTGGCCAAAGAAACCGGGTCCATTCCTCTGATGCTTGTGCTCATGACCACGGCATCCCAAACATCGCCCCTCATGCGATCCAGAGCATCCATTGGACCGGATGCAACAGTGGGCTTCATTCCCCAGCTTTTTGCCAGACGGTCTAAAATCTTCAAATTGGTATCAAAGCCGTCCACGATCAAAAGCTTCTTTCCGGCAAGCTTCGGCTGGCTTGGGTGTTGATGAGCCTTGGGGCTCGCGGGCCGCACCTCCGTTACAATGGTGAACTGGAAGTCCGAGCCCTTGCCGGTCTCGCTGTCCACCCAGATCCTGCCGCCCATCAGCTCGACCAATCGCCGGCTGATGGCGAGGCCAAGGCCGGTTCCGCCATATTTTCTGCTGGTCGAGGCATCGATCTGGCTGAAGGAGCGAAAGAGCCTGTTCTTCTGAGGCTCGGAAATTCCAATGCCGGTGTCTTTTATGGAAAAGCGAATCTCGTGATATTCATCCACCAGGTGTCGTGATGAGACCGATACCACAACTTCCCCGTCGTCTGTAAATTTCACGGCGTTGCTGATCAGATTTACCAGGATCTGGCGTAGCCGCGTCAGATCTCCGAGAATGGATTTCGGGGCTCCCTCATCCATGAGGTATGCCAGGTTCAGTCCCTTCTCGGCAGCCTTTGCCGCTATCAGGTCCAATGATTCCTCGACGCAAGTTGAGAGGTCGAAGGGCAGGCGCTCCAGCTCCATATTCCCGCTGTCGATTTTAGAGAAGTCCAGGATGTCGTTGATGATGGCGAGCAGCGTGTCGCCGCTGCTGCGAATGGTCTCGACGGCGTCCTTGCTCTCTACAGATAGATCGGCGTCCAAAAGCAGCCCGGTCATGCCGATGACGGCATTGAGCGGAGTTCGGATCTCATGGCTCATGTTGGCCAAAAACTCTGCCTTGGCTCGGGCCGCCTCCTCTGCCGCCTCTTTGGCCGCCCGAAGCTCCGCTTCCGAGGTCTTGAGGTCGGTGATATCGATGATGACCTCGACAAGCCCGGCCAGGCTGCCGTTCTCATTGGTGTAGGTTGCTTTGTTGGAGATTATGTCCGCCTTCCTGCCGTCATATAGCTGCATAGTCGTCTCTTCAATGCGAATTCCCGGCTCGGAGAACAGGAACGCATCGCTGGACGAGCAGGATTTAGCCTGGTCGGGAGGAAATATGTCGTAGTTGGTCTTCCCAACAATTTGGTCGCGGCTCAGATTCACGAATTTTTCAAAGGCCAGGTTGCACCTTATGAACCGGCCATCCATATTTTTGCAGATGATTGGGTTGGGGATGGTGTCCATCAGCTTTTGCATAAAATGGAGGTTCTCGCGCAGCGATCTCTCTGCAGTCTTCCTCTTGGTGATATCGTCCAGGACGGACATGATTCCCTGAACCGATCCCTTGGCGTCTCTTATGGGTGCCGAAGAGAGGCTTATCTCAATTGTCGTGCCGTCCTTTTTCACCCTCTGCAGTTCTAGGCCTGCGAAGACTTTTCCCTGAGCGGCAATATTAATCAGTGAATGGAATTCATGCATCCTGTCGGGCGTGAGGAAAGGCGGAAAGCGGCCCAGGACCTCTTCCTCCTTCCAGCCGAAGATGCGTTCTGCCGCATCGTTCCAGCTCAATACCCGCCCTGCCGGATCAAAGGTTAAGATGGCCAGGGGCGAGGCTCGGATGAGGGCCTGGAGCTTTAAATTGGCCTCTTCCACGGCCTCTTCGGACCGCTTGCGATCGGTGATGTCCCGTATGGATTCGATTGCTCCGACGATATTTCCGTCGTTGTCCAGAAGTGGAGTAGCCTTTGCCCAGATGAATATCCGCCCTCCCGGAAGATGCACGATATTGCACTCGGCATAAATTGTATCTCCCTTTCGGATAAAATAGTTGTACAGCGCCTCAATCTCTTCATCTTTGTCGGACACGAGATCGATCAAGATTGGCCGCGCCTTGCCGTAAAATGGAATGCCGTATGCATAGTCGCCCTTGCCGATAATGTCTTGCTTAAGGACGCCCGTCATCTCTTCGATGGCCCTATTCCAGGCGATGACGCGCTTGTCTTTATCGATGACAAAAGTGGCATCGGGCAAGAACTCGATTATATCCCAGAGCTGCTGATGGGCCAGCCGCAGGTCGCGAACGGCGCGCCTCCTCTCGGTGATGTCTTCGCATGTGATAATTCTCTCGCCGTCTTTCAGTTTCACCATGATGAAGCTGATCGCTTTGTTTGTCCCGTCCTTGCACGCAACATTATATGATCTGGGCCCGATCTCGCCGACGACGAAATGACCAGAATCCTCGATCCAGGACCTTATGGCCTCATGACGGTATGCAGCATCGGGAAAAGCCTTGCGAAACCAGATGCGCCCTTCGGGGATATCGTGGAGCCGGTATCCGAATAGCTCCTCGAATTTCGGATTGATATATTTGATATTTCCTTCTCTGTCGATGAGGGACATGGCAACCGGGGCGTTCTCTGCGAGCTTTCTGAACATATCCCCGTCGGAAGACTGCTTTTCCGATTCCGGGCCAGCGTTTGCCGGATCGGTATGCGCATCGCGGGCGGCGCAATGCCGATTATTGTTCCCGCTCATGGTGCCCTCTTGATTTGCCGCTCTATCATCTACCCCTCGTTTCATCACCGGCAAAGAGGAGTCGGCCCCAAGCGATCCAATCCTGGGATGCCGAACCTTCTTTAAATTCTGCCGGCCTTGGACGCGCTATTCGCCGGGATCAGTTGCAGATCACGCAATCGCAGACCGCGGGTCGCTGATCCGGGTTCGAGAGATCGTGAAATCGCCCTATTACGGGATCATGGCATTGATTTCATAATGAATGCCGTTTGAATCATTTTATGCGATTTACGTGAATCATTTATGCGAATCAATTACGCGATTCATTTTATGCGATTCATATTATGCGATTCATTTTATGTTATTCATTTTATGCGATTCATTATTCAATTTATGCAATTCGTATCTTATGATCTAATACTATTATTTATGTTTCACGACTCGTATCCTGCGGCAAATATTTTGTTAGATGGGAGAGTGCCTGGGTAGAAGATATACCTTTTTGATTGATTGTCGTTTGCCGGTTTTGCGATATTTCGATGTGGCTATGGACTTTATAGGCTGTATAGCTCTACAAGCATAGATGTATCATCTCGTAAGCATAGAAGATATCGCTCCGTAAGCGCACCCTTGATAAATATGGAGCGCGCCACACTATTTTGTGGAGATGCGCGATAATACCATGAATTGCAGCCCCATTGCCGGAAAAATGAGATTGGTTGCCCTGTTTCTGATAGCCTTCGCCGTTATCGGCCTTGTCTGTCCTGCCTGCCCTGCCGAAGAGTTCAACGGAACGGTCTATCGCCTGGGGCTAAAGGAGGCAAAGGTCACAATGCCGGTCAATGCCAGCCATCTCAACCTCACCCTATTCGAAAAGACCGAGAACATCACATTGCGGGACCAAAACAACCGGAGCGTGCCGTTGAACAGCAGCTATCTCTTCTGGCGGGGGAACCATATCTACAGCCTCACCTTTGAGAGAAACGTCACCGGCGAGCTGGTCTACTCCATTCCCGTGCAGGGCCAGCAGTTCATCCTGCCCATCCGGGATGCGTTGGCTGTGCGCATCATCCTTCCGCCCGGATACACCACAGGCAACCGATTCCTTGGAATTGCCAACCCGGTGCCGGACGAATTCCAGGAGGATAAAGCGGGAAGCGTTCTCACCTGGTACAATACCACGAAGATTCCCTACATCGAGATCAACTACTATCGCGATAACGCCATGCAGGCGCTGGCGATAATCTTCGGCATCATGGGTCTGGCCGGCGTCGCTCTGCTGGTGGAATACTACTTCAGCATCAGAAAGCTCCGGGCCATCCGGGAAGAGGAAGAACGGAAGGCCAAGGTCTAGGGCCGCTGCGTCTCCGATCAAGTCCGAGCATAAGCTCTAAGCCAATGGAAATAAAAACGACCGGCCATGAGCAGAGCAAAGGCCGTTTGCGATAGAGTTTACATGGTGGGCGGTTCGGGATTTTCCGCACCCGAAGACGCTTACGTTTATCTGGTGGATGCCGGCAGCGAGCAGGTGCTGATCGATTCCGGCGTGGGCTACGGCATCGATCGGATTGAGGATAATATCAGATCGCTGGGCTTTGAGCCGGCCGGAGTCTGGCACATCATTGCCACTCACTGCCACATCGACCACATCGGCGGCCTGGCAGCCTGGAAAGAGCGCTACGGCTCCAAGATCATCGCCCACGAACTTGATCGGGCGGGAATCGAGGGCGAGAACAACGCCCTTACGGCTGCCAGCATGTACGGCGTGGACTACAGGCAGGTCTTGGTGGACACGCTCCTTTCGGGCGGGCTGCAAGAACTGATGCTCGGCGACCTTAAATTCAATTTCCTGCACACGCCCGGCCACACGCCCGGCAGCATCTCGGTTTACATAGATACCAAGGACGGCAGGGTGCTATTCGGCCAGGATATTCACGGGCCGTTCTCGCCCGCCTGGGGCTCGGACTTGAAGCAGTGGCGGGTGTCCATGCAAAAGCTCCTGGCGCTCAAGGCGGATGTGCTCTGCGAGGGACACGCCGGAGTTTATCGGGGTGAGAAAGTCGGGAAGTACATCGAGTCGTATTTGGAGAGGTATCGGGTTTAAACTAAGCGTTTTATTTTACTATTTATATTTTGAGTTTTCATTTCATTTTCCTTCTTTTCATTTTGTCTAACATTCATTAAGCAATTTAGAAATTCATCACATTAGCGATCAGATGCCCGATCTATGGCTGCCTTCAGATCTTCCAGGTTTATGGGCTTGCACAGATAATCATCCATTCCGGATTCCAGGCACTTCTCCCGGTCGCCTAAAATGGCATGAGCGGTCAGGGCAATAATCCTCGGTCCGCCCGACGGCCAGATCTTCCTGATCTCCGCCGTCGCTTCCAGGCCGTCCATCTCCGGCATCTGCACATCCATCAAAATCAAGTCGTAGTGCTTGAGCTGCAGGGCTTGCAGGGCTTCCAGGCCATTCCATACATAGTCGGCTTTGTATCCGAGCTTCTTGAGCATGAGAATGGCCATTCTCTGATTCACCGGATTGTCCTCGGCCAGAAGAATGGACAGATCCTTTCCGTTCTGCAGGTTGTTTTGCGCCGCTTTTTCATGAGGATCGGAAAGAGGCTTTTCCTCCGGGCCGGAGAATTGGCCTGCCCGAATGGTGAAGTGGAATGTGCTGCCCCGGCCTTCCTCGCTCTCTACCCAGATCCTGCCGCCCATGAGCTGCACCAGCCGCTTGCTGATGGCCAGCCCGAGGCCCGTGCCGCCGTATTTTCGCGAGGTCGAAGCATCCGCCTGAGAGAAGGGCTGGAAAAGGCGCTTAGAAGTCTCAGGGGTGATGCCGATGCCCGTGTCTCTTACCGAGAAATGAATTTCGTAGCCGCCGGAAAGCCTTGTAGCCGTCGCCCTGACTTCTATCTCGCCCTTTTCGGTGAACTTCACCGCGTTGCCGAGGAGGTTGATCAGCACCTGGCGAACCCTTGCTTCATCGCCGACAACCGTCTCCGGGATCTCGCCGCCTATTTTGTACCGGATGCGCAGGTCCTTCTCAGCGGCCTGCGGCGATATGAGGTTCAGCGCTTCCTCTATGCAGTGCTTTATTTGCATCGGTCCCGCTTCCAGCTCCGTCTTTCCGCTCTCGATTCTGGAGAAATCAAGGATGTCGTTTATGATGGACAGCAGCGCCTGGCCGCTGTTTCGGATCGTCTCCAGATATTCTTTTTGCTCCGGGTTTAATTCGGTCTGCAAGATTAAGCTGGTCATACCGATGACGGCATTCATGGGCGTTCGGATCTCGTGGCTCATATTGGCCAGAAACTCCGATTTGGCGCGGGCTGCGGCCTCTGCCGCGTCCTTGGCCTTGAGCAGGTCCTCTTGAATCCTTTTGCGTTCCGTGATATCAAGGGCGGTTCCCACGATCGCTGGCCGAGACTCAAATAGCGTCATCGATCCGAAGACCTCGATGTAGACGGTATCTCCAATTCGCGTCCGCCCCCTCAATTCGTGATAGAGGGATTCCATCTCCCCAATGGCTTTTTCTTGAAAATTCTCTTCAATATTCTGCCAGTCCGGCGGCAAAATTATGTCCTTTGGCGAGAGGCCCGCAAAATCCGCAACGCTGTATCCGAATATCTCCGCAAATTTGGGATTGACGTACTTGAACGACATATCCTGGATGATGTATATTCCCACCGGCGACTGCTCGGCAAGGCTTCGGAATTTGTTTTCGGATTCCAGCAATGCCTGCTCGGTTCGTTTGCGCTCGGAGATATCCAGGAAAATTCCTCTCACGCCTACCGTCTTGCCGTCCTTCGCCAGCGGCATGGAGTAGGCAATGGCCGGGAATGTGCTGCCGTCCCTCTTTTGCAGCCGGCACTCCAGCACCCGCGCCTGTCCTTGCAGGGCTTGCGCTATGTCGCGCTCAAACCTCTCCCGATCTTCGGACGACACAAATCGCCCGACGCTAAAGCCGGTAGAAAGGTCTTCCAAACTGTAGCCGAATATCTGCTGGCCGAATTGGTTGAGAAAGACCACATTTCCCAAGGAATCCAGCTCGAAGACCGTTTGAGGAAGCTGCACTGCCAGCTCGCGATATTTGCGTTCGCTCTCTTTCAATTCCTTCTGGGTTCCGGAGCGCTGTCTGATATTCAGGGCGGAGATGATGACGAGGCCGAGAACAATGGACAGTAGCATCGTTGCCAGCGCCAGAATCAATGAATCGTTCTGCTCAAAGACGGTTGGCTGATTGTTGATCACCAGGCTGTTTTTCGGAAGCTGCCGCTCATCAATGCCGAATCGCTCGAGCTGCTGAAGGTCAAATGCGGCTGTGGCGGCAATGCTTTGCACGGCGGGCGGCCTCTCTCCTTTTAGGACCCCGGCGGCAAGGCCCGCCGCATTCTCGCCCTGCGCCTTGCCCGATTGCAGCATTCCTCCCACTATGCCGTGATCAAGCTGAAGGTCCCATAAACCGTAGACCGGCACGCGGCTTTGCGAGCTGATTTGCTGTGTGGCGTCCCACAATTCCGAGTCGTTGCCTTCTCCCCCCCGACTGCCAAGCAGAGCGCAAAGCACGAGGCTGCTATTATTCAGACCTCGCACGGCTTGGAGAGCTTGACTCATATTGGTTATATTCAGCACACGAATGCCGGGACGGTCCCCAGAGGTTGAGATCTGCTCTTCCAGGCACTCTTGAAGTGCATTTTTGTTCTTTGTACTGTCCTGGATGACAAGAACCTCTTCTGCATTCGGATGAAGAGTCCGCATAATCTCCAGCGTCCCGGCTACATCGGGTTTTTCCAGTACGCCCGTGATATTGTCCCGGCCATAGATCTTTGAGAGGTTGGCGGTGTCGAAGGCGTTGAGCCCGGCAAAAATCAGGCAGGAATCTGAAAAGAGTTCCTTTCGGTGCTTGAGCGCAAAGAACTGGGCGGGCGGATCAAAAACAATGACTGCGTCAAGCCTCTTCCCGGAGTATCGATAGCGGAAGACATCGAGAAGATGCCTCAAATTCTCATCATCCGGATATCTGTTAAGAGCCATGAATTCGATCAAGGGCTTTGACGAAGGCGTTTTTTCCATCAGTCCATCATTTGATCCATCATTAGATCCTTCGTTTTGTCCTTTGTTCGATCCTTTTGCATACGCATTCATGAATCCTTGCAACTCTTCATTGGTCCAGGAAGAATCTTGGGAATAAGAACATAAAATCAGAATTTGATGGCCGTGATTGTCCGTTTTCGCCGGTGCCGTCGCCACAGTCGCCAAAATCAGGATGCAAAGGACACAGCAGAGGTATCTATATTCTGTTGAAGTGAACATCCGCCTTCTCCTCAAATCCATTTATGCACCCTATCTTTGAAATGTGCGTGAGCAAGCCTCCCATCCGGATCGTTCCGACACGAAATCTCTTATCCGAGAAATTGGGGGAAGCCTTTCAAATAAACGGCTTTAACTATAAAAAGCTCACTTAGGAAGCTATGATCTCACAAATCAGTTAATTGCTGCAGACGACCCGGTCGTTCCCGGCCAATGAGCGCGATTTGAATGCTGCAATTGCGGCAATATATCAATTACAGCAATATGAAACAACTATACGGAATGCAAATTGGCAAATTGCAGTATTATCTTAACCTCTTCGAAAGAAAATAAAGAATTGCTATTGGATTATCTCTTCGATTGCCATTAAAACAGTGAATGCCATTGAACAACTAATGTTATCGATTCGTGGTCGCTGCCAATCGCTCAATGAATTCCGTGCTCATGCGTGTGCCCGTCCATGTGGGCGTGAACGTGTTCATGCACGGTCTTTCCATGAAAATGCATATGCTCATGCACGAGGTTCACGCTGAGGAGAAGCGCCAGGTCGTCCAGCACTTTTTGCGTCGATCCATCCTCTTTGACCATATGATCTTCGCCCATGACGATGGCGCGCTTGCTGATCTGATCGATTATCTCCAGGTCATGGGTAGCTGTAATCACCGTCTTGCCGGATTCTCCCAGCTCCTGCAACAGCTCCACCAGCCATAGCTGCGTGCGCGGATCAAGCCCCGCCGAGGGCTCGTCCAGCAGCAGCACATCGGGATTGTTGACCAGGACGGAAGCGATGCACACCTTCTTCTTCTCGCCTCCGCTCAGCGTGTGGGGCGAACGATCCCGAAGCTTGGTGATCTGCATCATCTCCAGGACATCCTCCACCCGCGTCTTGACCTCATCAGGAGGAATATCCAGTTGCAGCGGCCCGAAGGCAATCTCCTGAAACACCGTGGGACTGAAGAGCTGCACATCGGAATTCTGGAAGACGAAGCCGACTTTGGTGCGGAAATAGGTTCTGAATTCGTTGTCTTTGATGGAATCGAAGGCTTCTTCCGTTATCTGATTGTCGAATGCGTAGAATTCTCCGGACGTCGGGTAAACAAGGCCGTTTAAAATGGCCAGCAACGTCGATTTGCCGCTGCCGTTGGAGCCGATTATGCAAACCCGCTCGCCCAGATCGATCTTGAGGCTGACGTCTTTTAAGGCGTCGATCTTTCCCACGTAGGAATACGATACATTCCTCAAATCAAAGATAGGTTTCATACTCTTAGACCCGCAAGACGCCATGAGATATCAACACCAACACTACGCTCAGGCATAAAGCCGTTGCCCCTGCCGCATAGTCGCGGCTTTGCATCTTGAATTCCTGCATGATCTTGACGTCGCCGCTAAAGCCGCGGGACATCATGGCCATGTGAACTTTTTCGCTCATGTCTATCGATCTGATCAGCGTGTAGCCCATGCGCCCTCCAACCCATTTTTGCTCCTCAAGCATGCCTCTCGATTTGATGGTTCTGGCTTTCTTGGCCACATACATCTCGCGCACCAGATCCATCAGCAAGAAGATGTATCTGTAGGCCATCTCCAGCGTCAGGACATAGACCTTGGGAACGCCGATTGTGCGCAAAGATTTGAAGAGGATCTGCTGGGGCGTGGTGAGGAAGAGCAGGACCACGGAAGAGACGCAGGCCGCCACGCGCATGGTGAAGATGATGGCGGCATTGACACCCTGGCTGGTGATATAGATCGCTTCGGGCAGAGAAAACGGTCCGAGATGAGCGCCGGGACCAAGGTACGCTACAGGCAGAATAGAATCGCCCGGGATGAATATATTAAAGATCATGGGCAGGGCGATGATGCCCGCAAAGACGGGGATGAAAAGCCAGACGCGTTTGATGAAAAACCAGACGGGAATTTGGCTCAGATACGAGAAGAGCAATGTCAAGAGGTAGATGAAGATCAAGATTTTCAGGTCCCCGATCATACTCGTGGCAAAGATCACGGCAAGAATGGAGACTAATTTAGCTCTTGGGTCAAGGCTTTGCAATAGTCCGCTCTTTTTGGAGTAGACCTCTGAGACGAATGCCTCTTCCAGGAAACTGAAGATGCCGTCTATCGTCTTTCCCACGAAGCCTTTCTTGCCGTGGCGGGTGGCAGAGCATTTGCATGGACTCGCGTCCACTTCCTTCATCCAGTCCGGTATCATTGTCTTCCCCTTGGGGTGGCCTCGTCCCAGTGGCTTCGAGGTATAACCAGTGATCGACTAAATTGGATTATTTCGTTCCGTGATTTTGGTCGGTTTGCGACCAAGTCAGTTTGTGATCAGATCGATTTATGATCGAATATGATTATGGCTCAGGATTCAAAAAAGGGATAAAATAAAAAGCTGGCGCTAGTCTTTGGCAACCTTCTTGCCGATGAAGTAAAGGATGCCGCCGCAGATCAGGACGCCGAGAACTGCTGAGAGGATATAGGCTCCGGCAGCAGCACTCATCGAGTCGCCGCCGCCAGGCAATGCATAGTCAGGAAGAGGCGCGCTCCACAATCCGGATAGATGCTCCAGCCCCGGCGGAACAAAGCCCAGCTTCTCCTTTACTTCTTCTGGACCCCACTCACCAAAGGTCTCACCGACAGCCAACAGCCCTAGTGGCGCAAGAATTATCAGTAATATCAGGCCAATGGCAAAATTTCTCATTATCTTATCCATTGTCTTACCTCATGCGATAGTTGCGCTCTTCTTACTCTTTTTCCGCGCGGCAATTTTCTCGCCGTATAAGATAGTCGTATCAGTTCTCTGAATGTAGGCGAAGATGAGAGCCGTGACCAATGCTTCAAGGATGCCAAAGCCGAGAGCGTGCTCTAAAACCATGGCTGGAACCGTTACATTCAGCGAGTAGGGCATGTAGAGCGGAACGCCTTCTGCTGTATGATGCAATAGCGGCTGAATTCCGAATTCAAATCCTGTAAAGGCTGCGGCTATGGTCAGGGAAAGCCATCCTGCAATGGCGGATGCAATAACTCTTCTTGAGGAGGTGATCTCCGTGTTTGCGCTTATGGCTCGATACACATAGTATGCGACAAAAGGCATCACTACAGCCATATTGAAGCAATTGGCGGCAATTGCCGTAATGCCGCCGTCGCCGAACATCAGCGCCTGCAATACGAGCGCGACGGAGATGGCAATTACTGCGGCCCAGGGACCGAGTACTATTCCAATAATGGCTCCGCCTACCGCATGGCCGGTGCTGCCTCCGGGAATGGGGACATTAAACATCATGATCACAAAGGAAAAGGCTGCAGCCAGTGCCAGCAGAGGCACCTGTTTGGATCTAAGCTCAGTGCTAAGCTTATTGCCAGCATAATACCAGATGGGGATCATTATGATCCACATTGCGATGTAAGTGTATGGCCCCAAATAGCCATCAGGAATATGCATTATTTCACCGCGCAATAGAAGTCTCTTTTAATTATAAAAGGATATCGCATATGCATAATAAGTATGATAAAATTTAAAAATTTATGCTTCTTCTGACCTGCATGCCCGTATCAATAGCTACTAAATCAGATTAAATTAAATTTGTGTCGCAAAACAATTCAATTAAACAAATTATCTGATCCATTGTGATTTATTGTGAGCATTTGGCGACAAACCGAAAGCATAAATTCGCATCCCAGAGTGCCGGCCATTGAACCTATCGCCAAATGAAAGCTATGCGATCGCTATGAAGCCAATTCGTACCCGGCTCAAGAACATACCTATTGCACGATTGTTATGCATTAGTTATTAATGATATCAATCGCATGTAGATATCTTAAAATAAGAGGACATCTACGTCGTATTTGAAAAATTTGGCCGTTTTGGGAGGGATGTATCTGAGAGATATCGTGTTGCTGTTGGCCTTGTTACTTCTGATGGGAGCAAGTGCCGCCCTTGCAGAAGAAAGCTATGTTCCGTATGCGAATCCTTCAAGCCTTGAAACAAAGAATCTGACATTCAATATGGAGCAAAATGTCAAAGGCACGGGATTCTTTTCTGCTTATAAGTATGCTCTCATGCCGGACGCCGACGGAGAAGAAGGATATATGTATAACGGCGTCGAGGCCAAGAATAAGGTTCACGGAAGCGGCCAAATCGACTCGAATTCTCTGATGTATGCCGAAAGCAAATACATGAATCGTACCTGGATCGACGGGGCTTATGATGAAGACGGGGAGTTGGTCTTGCAGGACGATGAGCCCTATCTCATAGACACGGAAGCCAACATCGCGCTGAATGACGATAGCGATATGACCTACAACCCGCAGGCCATGACCGTCGGCTCGCGATATTATGCAGCTCACCCCATCACCTTCAATTCGCTGCTCAATGAGCATGTGGCGATGAAGAATCGCGGGGAGTTTAATTCCATCAGCCATGATGTTCGATATGCTCATGCCCTTGATCAGTTGCTGGAATCCGAAGCCGATCTCTTCAATAATTCAATTAATTTGGACGAGAATATTACAGACGGCCAGGCTTACTTTGGCGTTCTTCAATTGGCCGGAATTCCTCGCGATGAGCTTTTGGAAGACGAGGAAGAAGACTCGGATGATCCCGATCTGCAAGAAAAGCAACCCCTTGGCCGGGCTATGAAGGCATGGCATAAGCCGGATTTGGAAATGGATGAAGTCTATGTAGGATCATTCCACATCAAGAAAGGCATTAATCTCTACGTCTATGAGGATGACTATAAGAGAGTAGACAATTGGCTGCCCTGCTGCTTTGGCGGATTCTCGGATATGACCATATGGGACCAAATAGAGAAAAAGAGCGCTCGCGGCGTATTTGACTGCACCTGCTTCAAAGTTCCAAATACTGCCCAGTTCGAGAGAGTCTACTAAAAAGGTGCCCGCGGCGCCAGGCCAGCGCACCACAACTCTTTTTTATTTTGCGCCGCTATGGATTGAATTATGCTTAAGCGCGCCAGGATCATAGCCGACTACCAGTTTGGCAGAGGTGCAGGGACGGCTCTTTTCTCCGATGATACGACCTACAGCCTCTCCAAAACCGGTCGGCTGAGATATCTCTACTCCGGGAAGGAGCGGATCGCCACCGTCCGGGCAAACGACAATCTCCTGACGCTCTCCATGCTCGGCGCAAAGAGGCTTCATGCCGCATTCCCCGGCCCGCGGCTCAGAGTGGTGGCCTCGAACGATGCCGCGCCCTTTGTGGCCAAGGGCGGCAACATCTTCGCCAAGCATGTCCTGAGCGTCGATCCCGAGATTCGCGCCGGTGAAGAGGTGCTTGTGGTGGATTCCTCTGATTCTCTGCTGGCAACGGGCACTGCGGTGCTCGCGCCTGAGGAGATGCTGCAAATCAAGCGCGGGCTGGCAGTGCAGACCAGGAAGGCGGCGGAGCATTAGCCCGAAAAATAATATTTGCTGCGGTCTTATTGCCCTATCTTATTTGCTGGAGGTCTTATCTGCGGGCGGTCTTATTTGCTGGCGATCTTATTTGCCGCTATCTTATTCTTCCTGGGGTCTTTATCTGCTCGCGGTTTATTTGTCGGCCATCCCTTTGTCATATCATAGTCCAAGGTTTATTGGCTATCCCGTCGCCAACAGCAGAGCCACCAGCACCATCAGCCTGACCAGGACGCTGATTCCCGTGGAGACCGCAACCAGCGATAGGCCAAGCCTCATGCCGAAGACGGAAGTATAGTTGGGCATCAGCGATCTGATGGAGTAGAAAGGCAGCATGAAGAGGCTCCCCAGCATCAGGACGATTAAGGCTTTCATCTCAGTTATGCCGCCGTTTTGGATCATGGGTCCGAGAAGTGTTATCCCGGCTTTTGGACTGGCCACATAAATAGTCAGAGGGATCACGGTTTCCGGAGGGACTTTAAAAAAATGTGCCACAGGCAGGACATCCAAAGACTGCAAGATGCCTTCCTCGCTCAGATAGAGGACGAGGAAGGTCATGATAAAATAAAGAGCTGTCATGCGGAAGAATATCCATTTCTGCCCCTGCAGAGATTTTATGGCAGACTCCAGCAGATTTTTCTTCTCCAGAGATTCGAGCACATGCGGTGATTCAATCGAATCTGCATCGAGATATGCCCTCCCCAGGATCATGACCAGTAGCAGCTTTATGATGCCAGTGGAGACCGCTACCACCGCATAAATGCCTCCCACAAAAAGCCCGAGAACCGGCACCACAAAGGCTAACTGATAGGTGAAAAGCTCGCGGAAGTAGACGGGAACGCTGTTCATGATGGCGGAGAAGAATGCCTGGCGCTCCGTCAGGTGTCCTTCGTCTTTCAGCCTGGCGATCATGGTGTTGGCGGCCAGGGCCGATCCCAGGCTGACCACAAAGGTTGAGGCCGCCGCAGAAGGAAGATGGGAAACCGATGCCAACGGTCTGGCAAGGTGCGAGAGACGAAAAAACATGCCCATCTCCGTCATGATTCCGGTAATGAAGAGCATCACGAATACCGTGGTCATGGTGGTGACGGTATCTTCCAGAGTCCGGGCAATCAAGTCAAGCATAATGGTCTTCAGCTAATTACGGTCGCTTCCGCGCCGTAACGCACCTTTCATATTATTATCTGGATTCATATCATTATATAACATTATCCCATCTTCGGGCTTTTTTTTTGCTTTTGAACTCGGACACGGTGTAGAATAGGGAGGCATTAATGCATTATATCGTTTCAATCCTTGTTTTCGTGGAACTCGCTCTCGGACAGCGTTGTAAAGTTGCTCGGCAGCTATGATCAAAAGTTTCAATCCTTGTTTTCGTGGAACTCGCTCTCGGACTGTAGATTGAATTATGGCGGTATCAGATGTTTTAGGTTTCTATCCTTGTTTTCGTGGAACTCGCTCTCGGACGCCTGGCGAGCATGTCCAGCCAGGTGCAGCGGATCAGTTTCAATCCTTGTTTTCGTGGAACTCGCTCTCGGACGACCAACCTGATTGCGATCCAAGTATGTCTTCTGCGTTTCAATCCTTGTTTTCGTGGAACTCGCTCTCGGACAAAGTGAAATCGGAGGAGAAAACGCAAACGGTGAAAGTTTCAATCCTTGTTTTCGTGGAACTCGCTCTCGGACTCTACGGAGGTACCCATGAGGGCGGCCCAATTGTGTTTCAATCCTTGTTTTCGTGGAACTCGCTCTCGGACATTGTCGATATCATACGGCTTACCGTCAGCGGCTAAGTTTCAATCCTTGTTTTCGTGGAACTCGCTCTCGGACTCGGCCCATGCTTGGCCCGCCTCGGCTGCATTAGTCACAGTTTCAATCCTTGTTTTCGTGGAACTCGCTCTCGGACAAGAGCAACCATCTGATCATTGCTCTTCTCAAAAGAGTTTCAATCCTTGTTTTCGTGGAACTCGCTCTCGGACTCCCAACAGTTCCGGGAGGCGCGAGTAGCCCACGAGTTTCAATCCTTGTTTTCGTGGAACTCGCTCTCGGACCCAGTGCGCCAAACAAGGCCCTGAATACAATCAAGGTTTCAATCCTTGTTTTCGTGGAACTCGCTCTCGGACTTGCGCGCGGTTTTGCGCCCGGTAAAAACTTCGGTGCGTTTCAATCCTTGTTTTCGTGGAACTCGCTCTCGGACGTACGAAGTTAGCGACGTTCCGGACGAGGACTACATGTTTCAATCCTTGTTTTCGTGGAACTCGCTCTCGGACTGAGCAACAACCCCCGAATGAACCAGGGATTTGCGGTTTCAATCCTTGTTTTCGTGGAACTCGCTCTCGGACCACCGGACCCGGCGTCTGGGGCAATATCCCGACCATGTTTCAATCCTTGTTTTCGTGGAACTCGCTCTCGGACGTTCATCACGTTGATTATGATAAACAGGTTTGCTGGTTTCAATCCTTGTTTTCGTGGAACTCGCTCTCGGACAACACTTTGCACTTCGGGCAGACAAATTTTTTGGGGTTTCAATCCTTGTTTTCGTGGAACTCGCTCTCGGACCTTGGTTTGGCGGATCGCTTAGATTTCTTGGTATCCTTAACTTCGCGCATGTAGGGAATAAAGAACGCTTTTAAGGTGGTTTTCTAGCGATAAGTCATTATTTGGGCGGAGCTTTTATATATTACTATTCCCCATATAACGAACATGGAACAATGGGCGAAGGACTGGCTTGAGGGTCAAAGAAATAAGGGAGTAAAATGCCTTGAGATTAAG
>Ga0074198_1000166_pt1 | contig 92818 bp, 101 predicted proteins | sample EPASupsiteSAE323_FD_64527 | JGI IMG/M metagenome (GOLD analysis project Ga0074198, IMG submission 64527) | Bioremediated contaminated groundwater from EPA Superfund site, New Mexico - Sample SAE3-23 | ecosystem: Environmental > Aquatic > Deep subsurface > Groundwater > Contaminated ... | reverse complement strand
ACTTCCAGCAGGCGCAGTGAATCCCATATGATTAACGAAATCAGGGATTGGTGGAAGAACAACCAGACGATAAGAAACGCGGCGTTGGTTCTTCTGACAACCGCGGTTGGACTGCTTTTTGCACGCGACCAGCTTCGAATGGCATATGAGACTATTCCAGAATCAGACCGACTCCCGGTTGCCGCAATCTTCCTGGGCACGATATCGCTCGGCTTGCTGCTCAGATTGGGCGTGCTGAAATGGCGCACCAGCAATAAAAGCTGGAAGAGCGATAAAACCTAAGACCAACATGTACCTATTTTTCGACACCGAGACAACCGGCCTGCCACAGCGCTGGAACGCCGACTTTAGCGACGTAGACAACTGGCCGCGGATGGTCCAGCTGGGTTTTCTTGTTTACGACGACGCAGGAAAGCTGAAGCAAAGCGCAGACATCATAGTCAAGCCGGACGGGTTCACCATTCCGGACGACGCGACCAAAATCCACGGCATTTCTACTCAACGCGCGCTTGAGGAGGGGATTGCTCTCTCCGAGGCTCTTGACAGGTTCGTTGACATCCTTGACGAGGCGCACACGCTGGTTGCGCACAACGTTGAATTCGACCAGAAAATCCTTGGCACCGAACTCTACAGGCTCGGTCTGCACGACGACTTGGAGACCCTCAAGGAAATCGACAAGGTCTGCACGATGAAGGCTGCCACAAACTACTGCGCAATCCCAAAACCAGGCTACGGCCAAGGGTACAAGTGGCCCACCCTTGCCCAGCTGCATTGGAAGCTCTTTGCAAGGGAGTTCGCAGGCAGCCACAGCGCATACGCCGACGCCGAAGCCTGCGCCAAGTGCTTTTTCAAATTGAAGGAAATGCAGGAAAGATAGGAAGCAGGCGCAATACGCAGTATGCTGCCCTCGCTGTTTTTGAAAACACCGAAAAAAGCGCCGTTGGTTCGTTCCAATCCTTGAAATAGAAATAGGCGGGTTTTGAAAGCTTCCGATTCATGCTTTGCGTTTCGGTCCGGAGATAAACCAATTGACGGGCTGGTTTAGGGCCCCGCATAAATCTTTCTCCAGTTCGGCCGAACGTTTGCAATTGGAGCTTTTTGGGCGGTTTTGCAAAGAGGGAGATTTCCGAACACGGACAAGCCGGTGGAACTCCTTCGCTTTACAAATCCACTCAAACAGCCCAATTAATTGGGCCGAAACGCATTTACACTCGGATTCTTCCAAAACCCGCAAATTTTGTTTTGGGTTTTGTTGAAGGTTTGGGGAATATGAGTAAAAAGTTTTGGTATATAAGCGTAAGCCAGGCTCAGTTCTAGTATCAAACTTCCAATGATAATTTTTGAGACGCAGAATAGTGGAAGGCTGGTTAAACGGCAAAAATTCAGAAGAACTTATTGAGGTCAATTTGCACGGTTTGCATGTTTTTGACTGTTTTCCACTGCGTGCGCAGGTAGGGCAGGAGCTTTTCGTCGTGCAGGTGCTTGCGCACGAACTCGATTGTGACTTTGTCGTGCGTGTAACCGCAGCCTATGTCTTCGCCCTTGAAAATCCTGTGGATTTTTTCAAGCTCCGCGTCGCGCTCGGTCTTTGCCATAATTGATGCCGCTGCCACGCAGGGGTACTTGTTCTCGGAGTGGTTGTCGCTTACGATTTTTATTTTCGCCAGGTTTTTTGCGTGCTTTCTGATGCGTTGCTCGTACTTTTTGGGAACAGGGTCGGGGGAGTCGGCGTAAATCGTGCTTACTGAAATCTTGCTTTTTTGCAGCGAAAGCACGAAAGCGTCCAAAAGTTCGGCGATGACTTCCGCCTCAAGCTCGTTGAGAGACTTCTTGCGAATCATTGCGGTGTTGATTTCTGCTGCCGAGATGTGGCGCGTCATGTACTTGCCCATGCCGGCCAGGGACTTCGCAAGCGCCTCCCGCTTCTCAGCGGAAAGTTCCTTGGAGTCTTTCGCTCCGGCTTCCTTGAGCTCCTGCTCGCGCTCCTTTGGAACGGCAAACGCAGCCATCACCAGCGCGCCCAGCACACAGCCGCGGCCGGCCTCGTCGCAGCCGATTACGTAGTCCATTGCAAGTAATGTGGGGGGTGTTGGGAATAAAGGAGTATGGACGCGCAGGACAATAAAGATAAAATTACCGCTGGCGGAAACGAATAATGGCAAAAGTAGTCCTGATTTGGAACGAACACCCGAATGAAAACCTCGCAGGGTATCACGCACGCAGGTGCGCAAAACTGCTCAGCGACATGGGACATGAGGTCGTGGTCGAGAAGGTGCCGTTCGAAAAGACAATCCAGCACGTGGTGCTTTCCGGCACACCTAAGGAAGCCGCAAGAGCGCTTGCGGACTATGAAAGAAAATGTGCGGCGACGGCGCTCATGAAGAAGTACGGCATGATGCAGCGCGCTACTGTATTCAACTTCCACGCAACTCCGGCCAACGAGAAGGCGCGGTCGCACAACAACCCCCCGCACAAATTCAGTATAGGCAGCGAACCGTTCGCGGACGCCCTGTCTTCGGAAATCCTGTTCCTCCCAAAGGGAAGGAACTATTACGTGGACGTCCCAGCGACATACCATCCGGTTGCGCCCGACCTTTTGGAAGGAAGGAAAAAACGCCTGGAGCAGGTGCAGGGCGAATTCACAAGCTTTGGAAGGGCGACGCGGAACTTACATCCCAAATATTTCCTTGAAGTCAACAAGCTTGGTGCGCCAGAACAGGAAAAGTATATGGATCCCGCGATAACGATGAAAATCGCAAATGAAATCCACCAGATACTCGAAAAAGGCAAGAGAACGAACAAAAGGAAGCCCTAGACCTTTATTCCCTTCGTCTTCAGCTCCGCTGCCTTCCTTGCCGAGCACTCCTCGCACCGGAACTTGGGCGCGGGGTCGTCGCTCTTGTCGTAGTTTGCGGTCTTAACGATGCGGTAGCCGCGCGCAATCCTGCCGCAGTCTGAGCACTTGACGTTGTCGCGCACCTCCCACTGAGCGGCGAGGTCTTTTGAGGTGAAGATGTACTGGTCCACCCAGAAGAAGATGAGGCCGCCTATGAGGTTTGCGACGATTGTCGCGGTGAGCGTGTCGTACCCCGCCATCCATAGGATGACGAATGCGAGGATTGGCGTGGACAGCTGCCAGCGCACCAGGTAAAGGAAGTAGCGGACGAAATTGACCTGCATGACAGCAATTAGAAAAGGGCAGTATAAAAAGCGGATGTGAAAAACCGGAGGCCTATTTCTGTTGTTTGCGCTCAAGCCCGGCCCGGTACGCGGCCAGCTCCCTTCCGAACTGCTCGAACTGGCTGACGAAGGCGGCCCTGATCGGGGGTTTAATGGTGTGGAACTGGTTGTTTGCGGTATGCATGGTGAGCTTTGCGCGGCGGTCGTGGCAGCTTTCGTATTCCGCGATGGAATTGAATATCTGGGAGAGATTCTCGGGGCCCAGCAGGAGCTCGACGTCGGAGTAGCACTGGCAAGGCCAGCCGCCCGGCTTCTTTCCCTTTGGCCGGTCGGTGTTGTTCTTTATCCGGTCTAAGAGCACGCCGTGCCGTTTAACCAGGTCGCTTGCCTTTGACAGCCGTTCCGTTTCCGTAAGATTAGAAGGAAACAGCGAGTTGATTTTTTCTAAAGACATCGCGGTCACTTCGGAAAATGGAATGGGGTCACGGGGATTTGAACCCCGATCCGCAGGTTTCTCCATGTTGCGCGTTCATCTCTTTGGCCTGCGGCCAAAAATCCGCGCTCCAGTTTTTTAGTCATCGCCAACTGGCGCCTTTGCGCGAAGCCGGCTCAGAAAACCTACTCCTTGGCAGGAGTTATATCCAAACGTGCGTTTTGAGGCGCAAGTTTTGCTGGAGCTTCAGCGGCGTTTGGGGCGCAAGCCCCGCGTGCCTCTGCTGTTCTGCCAAGTTATACCATAACCCCATCCGATTACGGAAGTATGTTGGGGGTGGAAAATAATAAAACGGCATACAGGAAGGAACCCGGCAAGGCTCCCGGACGGATCCTTACCTTTTGGAAATGTTCTTCCGGTAAAACGTGGCGTATCGGGTCATCAGCGACTTTACGTGCCCGTCCCTGCGGTTTGGGGAAATGTTCGACTGATTGGCGTGGTCGGTAAAAACCGTTTTCAGAATCGTGCTGTGCCCGGCGGGCGTATAGCCTTCCCTTCTGAGCGCGTCAAAAAAACCGTCCGGACGCTTGCCAGACTGGTTTTCTGCTTGACGCATATGCCAGCTTACGATTCGAAAAGGCTTCAAAACAATCACCAAGAAAAAAATGAAACCATGGATTGTTTTTAAACGGGTTTGTTCTCCTGCAGGCTGCGGGAACGCTCAGGCCTTCTTTGCAAGCTTGGCGGCCTCTGCTGCAAGGACTTCCTTCTCAACCGGCCGGTAGACGATTTCGGGCGTTCCGAGCTTCTGACCCGGCTTGAACGCCGAGAGGTCGCCCCAGCGGACTGCAGAAACGTCACCTGCAAACCCGAGCTGGGCGTAGACTTTCTGGCAGTAGAACGGGATGAAGGGCTGGAAGTGGACTGCGATCGCGTACGCGGCCTTGGCAGCAAGGTACATCACCGCAGACGCTTCCTCCGGCTTTTCCTTTGCAAGCTTCCAGGGCGCGCGGTCGTTGAAGTAGCGGTTGCAGTCGTTGACAAAGGCCATCCCAGCCTCAAGACCGGCCTTGACTTCGACCTGCTCGAGCTGGTTTGCAACTGCAGTCGGGAACGCGTCTATCTTGTCCGAGAACTCCTTCTCAAGCTTGGTCTCAAGGAGGTAGGGAGAGGGGACCGGGACTGCGCCTGCGAACTTGTCTTGTGTGAATGAGAGCACGCGGTAGCAGTAGTTGCACAGCGCGCCAACCAGCTCGCTGTTTGTCTTTGCGCCAAACTCCTCCCAGGAAAAGTCCGCGTCGGAGGAGTTGTTGGGAGTGACGGAATTGTAGTAGAAGCGCAGGTAGTCCGCGGGGTACTTTGAGAGGAAGTCCGCAAGCCCGATGAAGTTGCCGCGGCTCTTGCTCATCTTCTCGCCGCCGATTGTTGCGTGGCCGCGCACCGGGATGCGGTGGGGAAGCGCGTAGCCTGCCTCCCTGAGCATTGCCGGCCAGAAGAGGAAGTGGAAGTACACGATGTCCTTTCCGATGAAGTGCACAAGCTCTGTATCCGGGCCCTTCCAGTAGTCGTTGAAGTTCTTGTTGTTGGCAAGGCAATAGTGAAGCGTGGATGATATGTAGCCTATTGGCGCGTCGTACCAGACGTAGAAGAACTTGCTCTCCTCGCCGGGGATGGGGATGCCGAAATAGGGGCCGTCGCGGGTGATGTCCCAGTCCGCAAGGCCCTCCGAAATCCACTTCTGCAAATAGTTTACCACTTCGCGCGGGAAGGGCTTCTGGACAAGGTACTCACCCAGCCATTCGGAGTATTTCGAAAGGGAGAAGAAGAGGTGCCGCGACTTCTTTTTCACGGGCGTGCTCCCGCAAACCGCGCAGCGCGGGTTGAGCAGGTCGCCTGCGCCGTAGGTCTTGCCGCACTTCTCGCACGAGTCGCCGTACTGGTCTTGTGCACTGCAGAAGGGGCAGGTGCCGCGCAGGAAGCGGTCGGGCAAAAAGCGGCCGTCCTTTTCGCAGAAAGTAAGCTCGACTTCCTTTTCATAGATTGCGCCCTTGTCCTTGTGCTGTGCAAAGAACTCCTGAGCCACCTTGACGTTCTCAGGCGAGTTGGTGTGGTAGTACTCGTCAAACTTGATGCCAAGCGCGGCGAAGTCCTTTTCCTGGCGGTCGTGGAACTCGTTGACAAAAGCCGCCGGGTCCTTTCCGGCCTTCTGGGCAGCTAGCTCGATTGGAGTGCCGTGCTCGTCGGAGGCGCAGATGTAGAGCGAGTCGTAGCCTGCGAGCTTGCAGTAGCGCGAGTACACGTCTGCCGGGAGGTAGGTGCTCATTATGTGGCCGAAGTGTATGTCGCCGTTTGCGTACGGGAGCGCGGAGGTAATCAGTATCCTGCGGGTCATTTGGTTTGGAATCACTAAGCAACATAGGTGGTTGAAAAGTATTTAATCGCCGCCCAACGTGACAGTTGCGGGTACGTTCGTTTTGCTTCCCCAAATATCTACAGTACAGGCAAGAAGGCGCAGGCTTGGCATCACGCAGGCCCAGCTTGCGAAGGCCAGCCGCACCAGCCAGTCGTTCATCGCAAAGCTTGAGACGCAAAAGCTCGACCCGGCGTACTCGCTTGCAACAAAGGTGTTCTCGGCGCTTGACTCGCTTGAAGCCTCAAGCGGGGCCGTTGCCGGAGACCTGATGACCCCGCGGGTGTACTCGGTCAGGCCGTCTGAAAAGGTGGGCGCGGCTGTTGCCATACTGCGAAAGAATGACATCTCCCAGATGCCCGTGATGGAAAACGGCAAGGCAATAGGAAGCATAACCGAACGCTGGATGCTTGAGCTCCTCTCAAACAACGACTACGCAAAGGTCGCAACGAAGCTTGTAGGCGACACGATGGACGAGCCGTTCCCCTGCGTTTCAACAAAGACCCCGGCAAGCGCAGTTGTGGGCCTCCTCAAGTACGCGCCGGCAGTACTTGTGATGCGCGGGCACGAGGTCGCGGGAATAATCTCCAAAAGCGACATGCTGAAGGCTACGAAATAAAAAAAAGCAAACGGCTGCCTACGCCTTCTTTTCCATTGCCGCGCGCTTGTTCTCCTTTCCCATCTCGGCGTCAATCCTGCCCAGTGGGTATTCCTTCATGTCCATAAAGGACATGTTCTTTGCAAGCTGCGGGTGCACGCGGTTGATGTGCGAGTACACGTCCTGCGCAACGCGGCGGTAGGAAGTGTGGCCCTGCATGCCGCTGCGAATCTCGCAGAAGTGGTAGGCCTCGCGCAGGTTCATCTTCATGCGCCAGCGGATGCGGTAGCCGAGGGGTACGCAATACTGCGCCTCGAAAGGCATCTGCCTTGCGACTTTTTCGTAAAGAACCGCCGCGGACTTCATCGCGTCTGAATAATCCTTCTCAAGCCCAGCTTGCACGAGCTCTTCTGGAGTCTCGAAGCCGTGCCTGCAGCCCAGAAGCTGGCGCTCCTGCGTGAGAATGCGGTGGCGGTGGACGTCGCGGTATGCGCCGTAGTCCGCGCACACGTCGAAATCGTAGTAGGCCTGCTCGAAGGCGCGGCCGGGCTTGTCGCGCCGCGTCTTGCGTCCGCCCGCGTACGCTTCGATTATGCTTGACTTCTGCGCTTCGGACATCGCCTGCGCTTTTTGCAGGAGCGCAGACATTGGAGCGTCGCAATACTGGTAGAGGCAGGCTGCGACAGTGCGGTCAACTGCGTCCGCGTCGTAGCCAACAAGCTCAACGCGGTTGGTGTTTTCTGCTGCGCCAATTCCGGCTGTTGCAGCTGCCATCCGCTCGCTTCTTGCTGCCAAATAATCGTCTTTTTTTGCCCTTCGCACGAACGGCTTGATTGCGGTGCCAAGCTCCCGGTGCATCGAGGCGCCAAGCCCCTGCGACTCCGCAAGCGGGTGCGAATAGAGCCGAGTAATCATGTTCTGCCAAAACCTGCCGTTGCCGTAGAACCCCATGTTGGTCAGGGTGCTTGCGGGAAGAAGGTAGCGTAAAGCGTCGCATACTTTTGCGCGTAGTGCGCCGGTGTAGGCGATTTTTGCGCGCTTGATGATTTTTTCATCGGACAGCGCGCGGAAGTTTACTGGTGCGGAAGTCCTGTCGGGCTGAAACTCAAAATCGTCAATCGGCCACTGCTCCTCCACATATTTCGTGAGAACGGGAACTAGGCGCGCGTAAGTCTCAAAGAGCGAGTCCATCGATTTCGTGTACTCGCCTGCAAACTGCGAGGACATTATCTTCGGCTCGCGATAGTAGAGCCACAAGCCGTCGCGCTTCTGGTCGAAATAGACGTAGCGCGTTGACTTCTCAAGCGGCGAGCCGCCCACGCGCGCATCCTCGATGGTCTTTGTTGAAACTATTGAGACGTCCTCGATTGCCACGTGCGCGCCGCCAAGTTCGCCCACGGAGTCGTCGCCGAATCCGTCGAGTACGCGGTTGTAGAACTCCTCGGCCTTGAGGGTGGCTGCTGCCAAGTCGGGCCCCGTGCCCTGGCCAACAAGCTCCATCAGGCCGGATTCCTTTGACGAGAGGAACTCGTCAAGAAGGAGCCTGCGAAGCGACTTGGTCGAGCGTGAGTAGCGCGAAAAGAGCGCGCCCTTGATTGCCTCGGGCAGGTTCTTGAGCACGAAAACCGGCTTGTCGGTGTTCGAGCAGAAGTTGAGCAGTATTTGCGTTTCCTGTTCGTTGAAAGTTTCCATAGCAACATTCCCCCCAGTGAGCGCGGAAAGACAATGATTAGAAGAAGTAAAGGCTTTTAGCCGCGCCGGATTTTAAACCGTGCCGCTTGTCCCTTCCTGGGCTGCGGGCTGCAACCCCGGAAGAAGGGCGTCGCCTGCATCTGCGGAAAACTGGTTTGCCGCGGGCTGCTGAATCGCCGACGGGTCCGCTTTTTTCGCAACGACCATGATGGGCATGCTTGCTGGAACGCTGCGGGACGTTGGTTTTTCAGCGTCGGCCGCGGGTTTCTGCAGGTATTCCGGGTGCGTGCGCACGAACTTTTCTACCTCGCGCCGGCCTTGGCTTGAAAGCGCCATCAGCTCTGTTGACTGCCAGTAATCGAGTGCGCGGACGCTCACCCCGGGAAACATCTTCAGAGTTGAGACGATTTTCTTTGCAACAGCAACGGTCTCGCAGAACGAGAACTCCCCGCCTTCGGGAAGCGCGGAATAGATTTTTTCAAGCAAAAACGTGCGTTCCGGGTCGGAGAGCTTGCCGAGGAAGAAGTCTGCGTTTATTCGTGCGAACTCCACTTGGCGCTGCTTGTGCGTGCGCAAAAACTCGGAGGCTTCACAGCGGTAAAACGACGCGTTGGCGCAGTCGTTGAAAATTGGCGGGTGGAAGTCAACGCCGACGCACTCGCCCTGCGTCCTGGACGCTTCGTAGAGCACGCGCCTGCCGTTGCCGCAGCCCAGGTCAAGAAAAGAAATCGCGGGGTGGTTGAACGCGCGCTCGTGCTCGGTGTTTTCCTGCGCGTAATCAAGGACCGCCTGCACGGTATCCTTCTTTGGAAGCGCGTGAAGGGCCTCGGACGCCTTGGAAAAGAACTCCGCCACGCGCGTCCGGTCGGACACCTTCTGCTGCCGCATCGCAACCTCCAACGGCGAGGGTGGGGGGGTTATGCGGAAAGCCGACGCGTCGATTTCGTAGAGCCCGTCGCAGTGAAGGACCAAAAAAGCAGGGGACGCAGATGACGGGGAGTAAAGAACGGAATGGACGTCGTAGGCGTCGTTGAGGCCGTCGTGGTAGAGCACCTCGAAGGTCTCACCCGTTGACTGGCGGCCCAGGCTGGTGCGTAAATCCGTGCGCGCGACAATCTTCCATCCGTTAAGCATCAAGAACCACTGTGACCGGCTGAGGTAGAAGGTTTTAGTAGTTATGCCGTTAAATATGCTGGGAAAAAGGTAGGATACTGAAAATGGAAATCACTTTGCAGTGGATTTTTTCACTGGTGCTGCTCATAATACCGGCCTATTTTGCAAACGCCGCGCCTGTGTGGCTCAACCCTTCGGGCGAGAAGGCCGCGGGAAAAATAAAGACCACGCCAATGGACAACGGCAAGAACTTCGTTGACGGAAGGCGCGTGCTCGGCGACGGCAAGACCTGGGAGGGCCTGTTCGGCGGCATCGCCATGGGCTGGCTTGCAGGAATGATAATGGGCTGGCTGGGCTTCATACCCCTGGGATTCTCGTTCGACCTGTGGGTGTGGGTTTCGCTTTTCCTCTCAATAGGCGCGCACGCAGGAGACCTGCTTGGAAGCTTCATCAAGCGCAGGCTCAACGTCGGAAGCGGAGGACAGTTCCCGGTGTTCGACCAGCTGGGATTCGTAATACTCAGCCTTTTCTTTGCAAGCTTCCCTGCTCCGCAGATTGCGTTCCTCATCGGAGCGGAGGGCTTCGTGTTCTTGCTCGCGCTAAGCTACGGCGCGCACGTGTTCTTCAACTGGATAGCGTTCAAAATCGGGCTCAAGAAAGTTCCTTGGTAGGAAAGTCGGGGGGCTTGTGTGCGAAACGAAAAAACGCCGACTGACGAAAAGACGTTCATACTCCGGTTTCTCTTTGCGTTCTTTTTGCTCTACACTGCAATCCACGCAATGGACTGGCTTCTTCCTGCGCTGTTTTACCCGCTCAAGCGGCTTGTGGCGCTTTCGCTTGTCCCCCTTCTTTCATCCATCGGCATACCCGCAACAGTTGACGGCATAGTGGTTACAACTGCTGCTGCCAAGTATATGATGGTCGTGGAGTGCACCGGCCTGGTGATTGCCGGCCTGCTTGCCTCCGCGCTAATTGCTTCGGAGATGAAGTGGAAAGAAATTGCGCAAGCGCTCCTGTTCTACGTCCCTTTCTTGTTTGCGTTCAACATATTCCGCGTGCTGCTTACGATATGGGCAGAGGCTGCGTTCGGCGCAGGTGCGTTCGACCCTGCGCACGCGCTGTCGTGGCTTGCGGACTCGCTTGTGGTGGTGCTTGTGTGGGCGCGAGTTGCCCTCGGGTGGGGCGCAGGCAGGCCAAGCCACCGGGTTTTATAGTATTGTCTGCAAAAAAATATTCCCACAAAACAGTGGCTAGTTTTGCAATAGCCCCGTCGTATAGCGGTCAAGTATGTCAGGCTCTGAACCTGAAGACAGCGGTTCGATTCCGCTCGGGGCTATAACTCCTTTTTATCCAGCAAGAGCCAAAGAACTCATTACTGCAGCGCACGCAGCCGGATGCAAAGGCGAGACAGATGACAATACGAATCAAGGACATCTTGCTTGACAACAAAAAGACCGACATTTTCATCGAAGGCAACCGCATCGCAAAGGTCGGCGACTGCGGGGGGATGCGCGCGGAGTTCGAGATTGACGGCACAAAGAAAGCCGCCATCCCCGGACTGTTCAACTGCCACACGCACGCGGCGATGACCCTCTTCCGGGGGTTTGCCGACGACATGGCGCTGCAGGACTGGCTTGAAAAGAAAATCTGGCCCCTTGAAAACAAGCTCACAAAGGACGACATCTACTGGGGCACCAAGCTCGCCTGCCTTGAGATGGTAAGAACAGGCACCACTTTCTTTTCCGACATGTACTGGAACGTCCCAAGCATCGCAAAGGCTGTTGGCGAGTCCGGGATTCGCGCCACGCTGAGCGCGGCGTTTACTGACGTTGAGGGGAAAGAAAAGAGGGACAAAAACATCAGGCTAAACGAACAGCTCTACAGGCAAATCCACGACACCGCGGACGGCCGCATAAGGATGGCGCTTGGGCCGCACGCGCCATACACCGCGTCAAAGGAAGCGCTGTTATGGTGCAAGGAATTCGCCGACAGGCACGGCCTCTTGATTCACATTCACGTCTCGGAAAACGGGCACGAAGTCGAGGATTCAGTAAAAAAGACCGGGTTGCGGCCTGTCGAGTACCTTGAAAAAATCGGCTTTCTTGGAAGCAACGTAATCGCCTGCCACTGCGCGTGGGTCAACGATGACGAGACGACAATCTTGGCAAAAAGAAAAGTGAATGTCGTGCACAACCCCGCATCCAACCTCAAGCTCGCCTCGGCCATATCTTTTCCCTATGCAAAACTCAAGAACGCCGGCGTGCCGGTGCTTTTGGGAACCGACGGCGCCGCTTCAAGCAACAACCTTGACATGTTCTGTGCGATGAGGCTCGCCTCGCTTTTGCAGAAAGGCGTTGACGCAGACCCGACAGCATTCCCTGCATCAGACGTTCTCGCAATGGCAACCGCAGGTTCTGCAAAGGCGTTCGGCATAGACGCAGGAGCCGTCCAGGAAGGAAAACTTGCAGACCTGATTCTTGTTGACCTGCGCAGGCCGGAGATGGTGCCAAACCACAACCTGACGTCCAACCTAGTCTACTCGGCAAGCGGCTCGTGTGTGGACACCACGATTTGCAACGGAAAAATCCTGATGCAGGGCGGCGTGGTGGACGGCCAGGAAAAGATAATGGAAAAGGCGGAAGAAACCGCGTTTGCCGCGGTAAAAAGATAGCGGGCCGTTACCAAAAGCAGGGTTGAAAACTTTTTCTCATGCGCCGCGGATCGCGTCAATTGGCGCAAGCTCCGCCGCGCGCCTTGCAGGGAGAACGCCCGAAAGGGTGCCGAGCACGAATGAGAACGCAAGCGAGCCCAAAATAAGTTCGGGAGTGAACGTGGCGTAGAAGTTTGCAATGCCCGACATCAGGGCCGCGTACTCCACGAGCTTGGCAATCGCCATTCCGATCAATATGCCAATTATGCCTCCGACCATCCCGAGCGTGCCGGACTCAAGGACGAACAAATACAGAATGTCGTTCTTTGTCGCGCCAACGGCCTTCATTATCCCGATTTCCGTTGTGCGCTCAAGCACCGACGTGTACATCGTGTTCATTATCCCGACTCCGCCGACAAGCAGGGAGATTACCGCAATGCCGACCACTACTGCAACCACCACATTAAGGATTGAGTTGAACGTCTCCGCAAGCTGGCCGGGGGTCTGCACGGTGAAGTCCTCCTCGCCTTTCTTGACGTCGTGAAGGGTGCGGAGCTTCTTGGAGGCGGCGTCAGCCGCATCCTCTGGCGACACGCCCGACGCGGCCATCGCGATTATTGTCTCGTAGCGTTCGGTGTTGAATACTTCCTTCGCGTCCTCAAGCGAAAGGTAGACAAGCGAATCGTCGATGGGGTTTCCCTGCGGCGCAAACGAGCCTATGACGCGGAACGTGCGGTTGTTTATCTCGAGCGTCTGGCCCATCGAGATGTTCTTGCCCTCGAAGGTGTACTTGCCGTTTGCAAGGCCCCAGCCGATCATCGCCTTGCCGCGCTCTCCTATTGAGAACAGCCTGCCCTTCTCGACGCGGTAGGTGGCGGTCTGCAAAAATATCTCGCGCGACGCCGCGGTAGTCTCTATTCCGCCAACTATCAGGTAGGAAGACAGCCCGCCGCCGAAATCGACTCTGCCTGCCTTGGACATCACTGCTGTCGCTTCCTTCACCCCGCGGGCGCTTCGAACCGCATCCAGGTCGCGGTCAGTAAGGCCGAGCGCGGTTCCTTCGCCCGGCCCGAAGCTGCCGCCCGGGGCCACTATGAACTTGTTGGTGCCCAGGGACTCGAACTGGCGGTTTACCGTTGCCTGCAGGCCGTTGCCAAGAGAAATCAGCGAAACCAGCGCGGTGATTCCGATGGTAAGGCCGATGAGCGTGAGGAACGTGCGCTTTTTGGAAAACCCGAGGTGGCTCGCAGTAAGCTGCACGTAACCAAGTAGGCGCTCGATGAACGACATTTCAACCACAAATTAGGTTTGCTCCCATTCTATAGGCAAGGCGCTTTTTTCAACCCTTCCAAAAGGAAGGGCGATGCGACGCGTAACGTTTCAGCCCACGATTTTCGGCCTTGGCGGCCTTGCTGTTGGCCCGGCTTTTCCCTTGGGTTTTTCCATGTAGTATTGCGCCGCCTCGTAGTTGAGCGGCGAGTCGGGGTTGGGGTTTTCCAAAAGCTGCGAAAGCGCGTCAATGATGCTTGCCACGGTCTGGCCAGCGGCCCAGAGGTTCACGAGCCGAATGCATACTTTCCCTTTCTCATCTATGTTCGGGTGGAATATCGGCGTATTCCACACCAGCTCGAACCCGCCAGCGTACGGGTACTCGCGCTTGAGCCTGAGGAAGACTACGTGCCTGTGGATGGGCACCAGGTTGCCGTCCTGGACGCACAACGCGTCTCCCAGGATGCGGAAAGTGTATTCGGTGTGGTCTGCTGACACGTCAAAGTCAAAGCCCCGCGCCCGCAGCTGGTTGTACTCGCTTTCTATCCTGCGTTTCCAAATTTCAGTAGGCAGCTGGGGCATTCTATACTCAACGTAGTAGGTAGGAGGCAAAAGAATAAACCACTAATGTGAAGGCGCGCGGCGGAAACGCGGCTCAAACAAGAGGCTTTCCTTCCGCTTGGTGCCGGTTCAGGCTTTCGCGGACGCCCACAACCGCATCCGAAAGCCTCGAAAGCTCGGAAGCGAGTTTCTCGGGCTCGATTGCCTTGAGCAGCGCGGAAGAACGCTCGGTTGAAATCCGCAACTCGGCCAGCCGCTTTTCCAGGGATTCCGTTTCGCTGCGCGCCTGGGAAAGGGCGTCGGAAAGAGCAGAGACCTTCGACTCCAGGCCCGCACGGGCCGACTTTTGCTGCTCAAGCTCGCGCCGCAGCTGCTCCACGTCGGCCTGCAAGAGGGCCAGCTTCGATGCGACATCGTCCTGCTGCGCCATATGAACGGGTTACTGCCTTGCTGTTGAAATATCCTCCTGCTGCACCCACCACCACCACACTCGCGCCCCAACGCCGCATCTGTGATAAGCCTTTTATCCTGCGCAAGCGTAACCGGTTTAGAGGGAAACTTCTAATGGAACGAACACCAACCGGCATCTATGGCCTTGACGAACTCCTAAACGGCGGCTTCCCGAAAAAGAGGAACATCCTGCTCTCGGGAGCCTGCGGGACGGGCAAGAGTATTTTCTGCATGCAGTTCATCTACCGCGGCGCGCTCGAATTCGGCGAGCCCGGGGTTTACGTGAGCTTTGACGAAGTCACTGACAAGATGCGCCAGGACATGCTCAACTTCGGCTGGGACGTCAAGGCAGCGGAAGACCAGGGCGCAATCACGCTCGTGGACGCTGCCAGCGCACGCGCAGGCATGCCTTCAGAGGAAGAGCACGCGATGTTTCCCGGACAGCTTGACTTTGACAAGGTCCTTGTGGACATACTCGGCATCTGCAGGCACACCGGAGCAAAGCGCCTGGTGATTGACTCGATTCCCGCAATGGGATTCCAGCTCAACAAGGACACCGACATCCGCAAGGCAATCCTGAAGATGGCGTACATCATCTCGCGCTCCGGGATGACCTGCATAATGACTACAGAAGTCAGCGAGCAGGCACTCGGCTCGGGGCAGAGCATGAACTTCTCCAAGTACGAAGTCGAAGAATACGTCGCCGACGGAGTGCTTCTGTTGAACTTCCTGGGAGTGGGAAGCGGCGCAACCCGCACGATTTACATCCGCAAGATGCGCGGAACCGACCACTCGCTTGAGATCCACCCGATGGAAATCGTCACCGGAAAGGGCATCGTGGTCAAGAAGATTGAGGACGTCTTCAAGTAAGCGTTCCTCTGCTTCTTTTTATTTCTTGGAAATTGAAAGGATAGCTATGGCCAGAAAAAAAACAGCGGCAAAAGCCCAAGCAAAGACAACTCCTGCCAAAAATACTCTTGCACGCTACTCAACCCCTTCAGCTGCGCTTGGAAAGAAAGCCCAGCAGAAAATCCAGAACACAACCGTTGGCATCATCGGACTGGGCGGGGTCGGCGGTTTTGCCGCACTGCTTTGCAGCCAAGCGGGATTTAACATCGTGGCTGCTGACGGAGATGTTGTCGAGGAAAAAAACCTCTGCAGGCAGGCATTGTACCTTCCCGCAGACATCGGAAAACCCAAGGCAGTGGTGGCAGCGCCCCGGCTTGCGGCTCACGCGCCGGCATCCAAAATAATCGCAGTAGCCGGAAGGATTGACAGCAAGAACATCGGAACGTACTTTGGTGGTTGTGACGTCTTGCTTGACTGCACGGACAACTTTGCAACAAGAAAGGCAGTCGAGGAGTTCTGCGCAAAAACCGGAAAGTCCTGGATTTACGCCTCGGCAACGGACATGGAAGCGATGGCCGCGCTTGTTGTTGGCGGGAAAAAAATACTGCCAAAGGTTGAGCCGAAAGCAGGATTGAAAAACAAGAAGCCGCACACACTCAACACCACGTGCGCAACAGCAGCTGCTTTACAGGTGCGTCTTCTTTATGACTGGGTGCAGTGCGGGGCGCTTGCTGGAAAAATCTACTACTTCGACCTTTCCTCGATGCAGCTTGCAAGCCGCGGGATTTGAATCCTGAGACGCTGCGCTGAAGGAAGCAAAAAAGAGCAGAGGGAGGGAGTCGAACCCCCTTAATTCGCTCTGCAGGCGAGCGCGTAGCCGTTCCGCCACCTCTGCGTAAGAATTCGGAAATATGATTATTGAGCTAAAGGTAGAAAAAGCGCGCGACGCGGCCGTTGCACAGCCGAAATAACCGCCAAAACCGGGCAGTTCGCCTAAATCGCAATCTTCTTATTCCATTTCGTGCAGAATGGTATTTCCTAATTTTGGGCCCATAGCTCAGCCGGTAGAGCGTTCGACTCTTAATCGAACGGTCGAGGGTTCGAACCCCTCTGGGCCCGCTTTTTTGCCGCCTTTAGCCGCAGGCCTGCCGAATACCGGAATTGCGGGTATAAAAGCCCGCAAGACTTTTATTGCCCGATTCCGAAGTTATCTTACGGATTCTATGAAGGTGGGTTGAACTGGTCGCCATGCCCGCATAACGGCGGGTCTTGTTATGGTCTTGCGACCCAGTTCTTATTATGCAACTTTAGCGTAACGCTTATTCGTTATGATGCAAAAAAAGCGCGCGAAAGCAAAGCCCGTTGCTGCTGCAAACAGCCCTGGCAGGGTGAAGAAGGGGAAAATCCCGAAGGCACTCCGGATGCCCTTTGGCACCGCGACGCTTGTGCTTACGCTCTCGATTACAATAATGTATTTTGCCCTGTCAAACGGCGCGGCTTATCCGCCGGTGCGGATGATAACAGCAGGCTCGCTTTCTGCTGAGAACCTTCCGTTCGGCGCCGTGACGTACCTGTTCGACCACGCGGGACTGGGCCACCTTATCGAGAACCTTGCGGGCCTGGTCATATTCTGCCTGGTTGCGGAGGCGGCGCTTTCATACAGGGACGGCCTTGCGATATTCTTCCTGTCCGGGGTGGTCGGCGGGCTTGCCTGCCTTGCCGCTGAGCCGCAGGTAAAAATCATCGGCGCAAGCGCAGGAATCGTCGGCCTCGCGGTTGCGGGAGTTCTTTCCGACCCAAAGCGGGGCGTGCTTGCACTTGCGTTTGCGGCGCTGCTTGTGAACTTCGCAGCACCGGCAGCTGCTGACTGGGCCGCTGCCGAGAGCTACAAAAGCCTTGAGCAGCAAAAGGAACTGGCGCAGCAAAAGGCGCAGGAGCTGCTTGCACAGCAAAGGCCCGCAGAGGCGCAGCAACAAATGACGGTTGCGCAGGAAAAGCAGGCGCTTATCGAACAGCAGGCCAGGACGAAAAAAAGCGAGGACGCCGCGGGGCCTGCGGACGTTGCGCACATCGTTGGCGCGATTGTTGGCGCGGCATACGTAATCGCATTTAGGCGGGAAGTCGTCTTTTCCTGGATGAAAAAGTCAAGGCGCTTTCTTGCAAACAGGATGCAGAGGTAGAGACTGACAATGACGGAAATCACGATACTGCGACTGGGCCACAGGCCAAGCCGCGACAAGAGGATAACCACGCACTGCGGGTTGGCTGCGCGCGCGTTCGGCGCGTCCGAAATGATAATCAGCGGCGACGAGGACGACGAGCTTGTGGCGCGGCTGTCTTCGCTTTCAAGGAAATGGGGCGGCAATTTCAAGGCACGCTACGAAAAGGACTGGAAGAAGGCGCTGCGCGCGTTTACCGGAAAGAAAATCCACCTGACGATGTACGGCGAGGACTTCCGAAAAACTGCGGGCGACCTGCGGAACGCGCGGGAAAAGAAAGTGATGCTCGTCGTTGGGGCTGGAAAAGTGCCTCCTGAAATTTACGGGATGGTGGACGTGAACTCCGCAGTCGGCAACCAGCCGCACTCCGAAGTCGCGGCGCTCGGCCTTTTCCTGTACGAGCTTTCGGGAAGAAATCCCGCGGCGTTTTCGGACGCAAAAATCCGGATTACGCCCTCGGCAAGGAAAAAGACGGTTGTCGACATGAGCAGGAAAAAAGGAAAAACGGTTGCGAAACCGGCAAGGCCGGATTCGAAAAAAATTGCGGTTGCCTTGGCTGCAGCACGCAAAACGGGACGCAAAACCGCGAAGAAAAAGTAGGAAAACGCTCGCTTGCGACTGAAAAAACAGTTTTTTCCTCTAAAAAAGGCCGTTTTCGAAATAAGGTATTTAAACTGAAATACAGCAAAGAATATTCATGCCCGCCAAGAAGACGCCCAAAGTCGCTTTCAAAAAGGCGAGCCGTCCCGCTGGGGCGAAAACTTCTTCTGCAAAGAAAACGGCCGCTGCCGTTGTTGAAACCATTGCCGCGCCAACTGTGCCGAAGGAATTCCAGCCGGTTGGCGAACACCTCGAGGCGTTCATCAAGGAAATCGCCGGCAAGGAAGGCATGCAAATCATCGAGACCATCGGCGACGAGGGATGCACCGACGAGGCCATCGAGCAGAAGACAAGCATCAAGATTGCCGAAGTGCGCTGCATACTCAACCACCTCCACTCCTACGGGGTAGTCGAGTACAGGCGCGAGAAGAACATGCAGAACGGCTGGTTCACCTACACGTGGAACCTCAACCGCGAGCGCGCCCTTTCCAACTACCTTACGATGAAGAAGCGCGAGTACGACGACCTGCGTGCGCGCGTGGCGTACGCCGAGAGCGCGTGCGTGTACAAGTGCCGCAAGGGGTGCGTGCGCTGCGAGTTCGACGACGCTATGGAAAACCAGTTCCGCTGCCCCAAGTGCAAGGGGATGCTGCGCTACGAGAACAGCGAGACGGACACGAAAAAGATTGTTGACCGCATCAGGACCATGGAAAAGTTCATCGGCTCCTTCTCCTCGCCCGCAACGCAGCTCCAGGCCGACGCGGGCGAGACGCTGGTTGCGGAAATCAAGAAGTAAACAGCTCCGCTTCTTGCGCAACCGCCGCACCAAGTTCCGCGCGTATTATATTGCTTGGCAGGCAAGACAATCTAACAAGGCCTAATTAGGTTTTTTGGTTGCAACGACGCAGCCATACGCTTCTTATTTCGAAGCGGGGTAGGGTAGCCAGGAGTGCCCGCTGGGCTCATAACCCGGAGATCGGAGGTTCAAATCCTCTCCCCGCTATTTTCTTTTTCGCATGGCCGGAAAAAGTTAGGCACTACCTGCTGGCCGGGCATGCCCCGCGGATATTTTAAACCCCAGCGCAGCAAAACGTCTTAACAACCCCGAGGCGATGGAAACATTATGGCCAGGAACAACTTTGCGGAAGGGCGCGGCATAAGCAGAACGCGCGTCGTGGAACGGGCGCCAGAAGCGCCCCTTGCGCCTCCGGAAGAGAGGGCGGTGAGGCTCCTTTCAAGTTCCGCAAGGGACAGGATAGCGGAAAGCCCCGAAAACCTCGCCAAAATACGCGAGGGTTTCAACAAGTTCCTCAAAAAGAAGGGCAAGAAACCCGTTTAGGCCCCCGGGTGCAGCCGGGCGCCCGCGCTGGAACTCCAAAAAAATTCGAATTAGTTTAGAAAAAGGTTGAAAAATAAAAGGTTGGGAGAAAATTATCTCCTGTACTTGTATGAGTAGTGCTGGAAGGGCTTTTCTGGCTCCTTGGGCGCCTCTTCCTCCTCGGGCGCGTCCTCGACCGGCGGGATTGCGGAGACGATGACGATTTTCTCTACCGCTTTCACGCTCTTGTAGAGGATTGTCTTCTCCTTGAAGATGCGCCTCGCATCGTCCTTGCTCGCGACCTTTATCGGCTCGAGGGTAAGACGCGTCACTTCGCCCTTCTGCAGGTCGATGATGATGTCGTAGACCTTGCCTACGAACTTTGCAGTGTCCGTGAATACGTCCATTCCCATGAGAGCAGAAACTCTGACCGCCATTTTAGTTCACCTTTAGGCGCTGTGCGCGCTTGAATTGTTAATTACAAGAGAAAAATGCAAGGCCGCTTTATAAATGGTTACGCCGCCCTCAGTTCCACTGTTTTGCGGACCTCGTTGAGCACATAAGAGTAGTCGCGGTAGTGGGACATTGCAAAAATCTTGATTTCGTGGTTGCCCGGGTCGGTGCGGCCACTGCCCCATATCTGGACGCGGATGTTCTTGGACTCGCCTGGCGCAAGCGTGCCCGCCCGGATTTCGCGCTGGTGCGTAAGCTGGGACTGCTCAAAACCCAGGGCCTTGGGGACGGTTATGGTTATGGATGTGAGGAGCTCCTTGTCGAACTTGTTGGTTACCGTGATGTCAAGCTGCGCGTAGTCTGCCTTGCGGGCCGCTATGCGGAACGGGTGGATCGTGGTGTCGATTGAGAATACCCCGGCGGAGAACTCCGGAACTTTCTTCTTGCCAAAAAGCAGGTCAGTGATACCCATACGTCAAGAACACCTTCGGTGGTTTTTTGCCTCTAGGAAGACTAGGCGGCAGAAGTTTTATTGGTTGCGCGCTTTTTAAGAGCATCTGGATTGCGCGGGCATTCAGGGATATGCGCTCCTGTAGACTATGAACAGGATGAGTGCAAGAATCAGCAGGCCGCCGCAGGCGTAAATCAGCTTGGCCAGAAGGTCCCGGCGGCGCTCCTCCGCTGCATCGCGGTCGCGCTTCAGCGGCACTTCGATACGGAAAGTTTCGGTAGTATTCTCGGTCAAAAAAAACACCATTACCAAAGGTATAGCACGAACCTCAAAAAAATCAATGCTATGGCTGCGAGTATGAGCAGTGCCATCGCAAAGAAGATGTACTTCGTCACGATGCCGCCCTCGTTCGCGCCAAGCTCGTCAAAGTCGGCGGAATCCTGCGCGGCGTTTGCGTTTCTTGACGGGCTGGCCATAACAGAGAAAGACTGTTCTGGAGGTATTAAACGTGCCGTTATTTTATACGCACCCAGTTCTCCCACCAGTAGGAATACTCGCGGAGCATGGATGAGAATGAAATCGAGAGCCTGTAGGGCTGGCGCTTGGTCTCCCGGTCAATAAGGCCGGAGCGGTGGAGCGCGGTGAGCAGGAGGTAGAGGGTGCTTTTCTTTGCATTAAGGTGCGCAGCAAGCTCGGTGAAGTCCATGGGCTTGTCCTTTAGGGCCTCAAGCACCTTGATGGTCAGCTCTTTTTTCGTCGGGGAGAAGTGGAAGGAGTCGTTGACAAAGTCGTAAATCGTGTACTGCGCTGCCTTGGTCTTCTTCTGCTCGTCGATGTTGACCCGGAAGTATGCGTAACAAGTGGCCTTTTGCCTGGCATAGTGGTCCGCGGTCTTACCTGTGCGCTTCTTTCTGGATGCATTGTGGATCTGGCTGGACAGGTCGTCTGCGGGCCCGGGGGCGGCTTGTGGGTCTTTGGAGGGCTCGGAAACCAAAAAAATCACTACACAAAGCAAGACGTTCTTAAATTTAAGAATTTGTGAGGCTGTTTTCCGCTGTTTTTACCCCCACCCCCCACACTTCCAGTAATCGAGTGTTGCTGGAAACCCGCAAGAAACTCTGGCTGATTTGACCCGCTAGCTCAACCTGCACCTTGAAGACGCAATTGACGGCACGCTGGCCGGGTATCAACAAAGGCAATTTAAGCCCCGAACAAGTCTAGTAAATTTGCTGGTGTTTTTTGATGGTTCTTTCAAAGACTAAAATTCTTGAGATGATGAAGAAAGGCGAGCTTGCAATCGCGCCTTTTGAAAAACAAAACCTCGGAGCGGCTTCGCTTGACCTGAGGCTTGGAAACGAGTTCCTTGTTCCAAAAGGAAAATGCAAGATTGCGGTGCGCGAGGGCACCTACTTTTCAAAGGAGTTCCAGAAGTGCGTGAAGAAGACCAAGGTTGGGAAGGAAGGCATCACGCTCAAGCCGTTCCAGATGGTGTTAGGCACTACACAGGAAAAAATCACCCTTTCAAAGAACCTGTGCGCAACCCTGCAGGGCCGGAGCCGCTTTGCAAGGCTTGGCGTGATGGTGCACATCAGCTCGGACTTCGTACACCCCGGCGTTGACAACGTGCAGGTGCTTGAGATACTCAACGTCTCACCGTTTACGCTTACCCTTTTCCCCGGAATGAAGATATGCCAGATACTGTTTGAACGGATGGAAAAAGGGTCGGAATACCAGGGAAGCTTCAAAAAACAAGTTGGCGTCTAGAAACCAACACAAACCAAAACAGGGGGGAGCAGGCTATGACAACCAAGATAGAATTCATAGGCGCGATGCAGGTCCTTGACTCGCGGGGCAACCCAACCGTGCTTGCGACAGTAAGGACAAGGTTAGGCACTACAAAAGCAATCACGCCAAGCGGAGCATCCACAGGTAAGTTCGAAGCGTTGGAACTGCGGGATGGAGGAAAGGAGTTTGGAGGAAAGGGAGTAGGCAAAGCGATTGCAAATGTCAACGGGCCAATAGCAAAGAAACTGGTTGGCATGGATGTCGAGGAGCAAGAGAAGCTTGACAATGCAATGATTGCGCTTGACGGGACTGAAGGAAAGAACGTGTTAGGTGCAAATGCAACAACTGCGGTGTCAATGGCAATAGCAAGGGCTGGTGCGCTTGCGCAAGGAAAGGAATTGTACGATTACATTACAGGCATATACAAGCCAAAGACTGCGGGCCTTCTTCCCGTTCCAATGCTTAACGTAATCAACGGCGGAAAACACGCGTCCGGCGGGCTTGCATGCCAGGAAGTCATGATACAGCCATCCTATGCAAAAAGCTATTCAGTTGCATTGAGGGAGAGTGCAGAGTCATACCATGAACTGAAAAAATCAATATCAAGCAAGTTTGGTGGAACGTTTACCAATCTTGGAGATGAGGGTGGGTTTGTTCCTCCAGTAAAGACAATGGGCGATGCATTTGCATTATGCCTTGGTTCTGTTGCCAACCTAGGTTACGAGAACGACTTTACAATAGCAATAGACCCTGCTTCTTCCAACTTCTATGAAAACGGAAAGTACGCAGTTGACAACAAGTCCCTTTCTTCAGCTGAGTTAGCAAAATACTACACCCAGTTGGAAGGAGAGTATCCTCTCCGTTCAATAGAGGACGGTTTCCAGGAAGAAGGCTTTGATGAATTCGCTTCATTCACAAAGACAAACAAGTACCAGGTAGTAGGAGACGACTTGCTTGTAACCAACCCAACCAAAATCAAGAAAGCAATAGCAATGAAATCCTGCAACGCTCTCCTCCTCAAAATCAACCAGATAGGAACAGTGACAGAAGGGATGCAGGCAGCAAGGCTGGCACAGCAGGCAGGTTGGAATGTGGTAGTGTCACACAGGTCAGGAGAAGGGGAGGACTCGTTCATTGCTGACTTTGCTGTAGGCATTGGCGCAGGCCAAATAAAGACAGGAGCACCAGCAAGAGCGGAACGCACCTGCAAGTACAACAGGCTGCTTGAGATTGAGGCTATGCTAGGTAGCAAAGCAAAATACCAGAGCCCGTTCAAGAAGTAGTGCCTAACTTTTTTTTCCTTATTTTTTATTTTGTTTTCCTTCTTTCCTTGTTCTTTTCTCTTTCTTCAATTTCATTAAACAAACACAAATCACCATCCACTACTCCCAGGCCGCCAGCACCCGTCCTTTTGTCCCATCCGCCCTGTTTTCGGTCCTCCCGCCCAATCCAGGCAACCAGCCAAAACAACCCAAAAATACAAGCATCGGGCTTTTAGCTTTTCGCGCCCACGTTATTAGTGGAAGTGAGGGGGGTCCCTGTGAAATACGCTTGTAAGAACTGTAACCTTCGTTTTGACGCCGATGACGCCGTAATCTGCCCGCGCTGCTCAAGCAAGAACCTGGAGCACGCCTTTGACAAGAAAAAGGAGTTTTCAGGCGCCAGCACGGCAGCCGAAGAGAAGCCGCCAGCAGCCGGCGAGCCCAAAGTCGCCTACTCAACCAACCGCCACGTCTACTCCGAGACCAAGGCCGGCTGGGCGTCCTTCCACAGCTCCGAGATGCGCGCCTGCCCCGACTGCGGCACTGTCGAGTTTGACTTCAACTGGAAGCGCAAGGAAAAGACCTGCAAGAAATGCGGGTCGGTATTTCCATTGGGCAGACGGACTGCTTAAGCTGGTTTTTTTTCTTTTAAAGAAGAAGATTGTATTTTGTAGTGCCTAACTTTCTTTATTTGCAGATTTTCTTCCCGCGCTCCTTCTTGATGAGCTCAAGCAGCGCCTTGTGCACCCTGCCGTTGGTGGCAAGCAGCGCGTTGGAGTTTGCGTTCCAGGCCTTGCCGTCAAAGTCGGTAATCTTGCCGCCGGCCTCGGTGACTATGATTGCGCCAGCGGCGACATCCCAGAGCCTGAACGCGGGCTTTGCTACGGCGTCGGCAGCGCCTTCTGCCATGAACGCAAGCTCGAACTCGCTTGAGGCGAAATAGCGTGGGTGGCGGATTTTCTTTGAAAGCTGCAGGAACGCGCCTTCGTACCCGACCATCTTGAAGCGGCGGTAGGGGTGGATGAACACCGATGCGTAGTCAAGCGAGACCACCCGCGAGACGCGGATTGGCTTTCCGTTGCGGAACGCGCCCGCTCCCTTTTGCGCGCGGTATTCCAGGTCCAGGCCCGGCACGTTCACAACCCCGATTACCGGCAAGTCGTCCTTTACAAGCGCAATCGACACCGAGTAGAACGGCGCGTTGCGCACGAAGTGCTCCGTGCCGTCGATTGGGTCAATGACCCACCGGGTTCCTTTGGAAAGCTTTGAGTTCTTCTCTTCGGACTGGAAAGGCAGGCCGAAGCGCTCAAGCTCGTCGAATATGATTTCCTGCGACTCGATGTCCGACTCGGTCACGAGTTCGCGGCCCTTCTTGTACCGCGCCTTCCCAGCACCCTGCTTGCGGTAGAGGTATTCCGCGGCCTTCTTTGCCGCCGCGCAGGCTGCTTTCAGGTACTCGTCCATTTTGCGGTCGTCTCCCATAAAGTAACTTTCGAATCGTATTAATACTTCGCCCGTCCTACCTAATTTTGCAATGGCCTTCATCCGCACCAAGCGCGTCAAGGGCATCCTCTACCGCTACCGAGTTGAATCCAAACGGGTCGGCGGTAAGGTGCAGCAGCACGTCCTTGGGTACTTGGGTCGCGTTTCGGCAAAGCCGTCAAAGAACGCCAAACCGAAAGCAAAGGCACAAGCCAAGAAAGCCGCCAAGGCCGCAAGGATTACTGCGAAGAAAACAGCAAAGCACACCGCAAGCCGAGCAAAAACAAAAGCCAGAAAAGGCGGTTCAAGCAAGAAGAAAAGGAAATGACTTTTTTCAACCAAACGAAGTGAGACGATACTATGGCAAATGGAATACTTGAAGACAAAAACTTCGGCGCTTATGTCGCCATCGCAATAGTCCTGTTTGTCGCGGTATTCGTGGCGACCGGCAACAACTCCTCAGCAAACCAAAACGCGGTCGCAACGCCGACGATAATCCCGTCTGTGCAGCCGACGGTTGCCGCGTGCAAGGACGGCGAGCAGAGGGAGTTCCTGTGCGTCGGCTCAATCAGCGGGACGCAGACTTATTATGAGTGCGCCAACGGCGCATGGGAGTCAAAGAGCAGGTACAATTACAGCGAGTGCGTGAAGACTTTCGGCCCCAACGAAACGGTTGTCGATGAGCCCGACGCGTCAAACGCAACCAACGCCACGGCAGTCCCGTCGGCAACCCCCGCGGCCAACTCTTCCGCCCCGGGTTTTGTCAACCTTACCGTAACGGGCATCCGCGCGACAACAGCGGACCTTTACTGGACCACCAACTTCAATGCGACCGGCACCGTCCGGTACGGCACCGAGCCGGGCGTCCGCAGGTGGACGCTTGCAGCGCAGTTCCCGGCATTCTCGCAATACCAGGCGTTCCTTTACGTCGCGCCCAACAACACGTACTATTTTGAAGTGGAGGCGTGCGCGAACGGAACGTGCGTGACCACGCCGACGCTGAACTTCTCAACTCCCCTGACTGACCGGTATTTTGTCGGCGACACTACAGTGCCCTACCCCGGGGACCAGGTCAACTACACCGCGGCGCAGCTGAACCCGAAATAACTTCCTTTTTTCTTTCTGTTTTTAGCCGCCAGTGGGGTCTGGCATCAGAAGAAGGACCGCGCCAGCGGCAACACCCGCGTCTTTCAGCGTAAGCTGCGGGTCAAGTATCTTGTTTTCCTTGGTGGCAAGGACGAAGCGGTCCTTCAGGTGCAGGCTTTCGGCAAGCACTTCCAGTACCGACGCCACGGAGAACGTCTCCTCTACCGCAAGCAGGGTTTCCTTTCCGCTTGTGGTGTGGACAACTGTGATGTTGTATTCTGCCATGGTACTACTTTCCAGCCTCAAACTTAAAAAGCGGCCGCCGTTGCATCGGCCTATATTTATTTTGCACCGTGCTTCTTTTGTCAAAACACTTTGAGATGTTTAGCCTCATGGAGCCAGTAACCGAACAATCGCAAGTGCCGTCGCCCGAAACAGCGGACCAGAAACGACCCAAGATACTGTCCGTTTCTCAGCCGGAGCAACCCAAGCTTTCAAAGCCGCGCATACTTACACAAATCCAAACCGCGCCCCAAAAGGCAATCCAGGCAAGCGCTGCGCCCGCGGAATTGTCCGCCCCCACAGCCCAACCCGCGTCAGCGGATCCCCGGTCCGAAGCGGACTGGACTGAGCAGACGCTCTCCCAGGCTGAAAGGGATGCCGAAGAGCAACGCATGGCAAACGACGTCACCCAGGCGTTTACGACGCCTGCGGCACAACCTTCAGGCTTGGTTGAAAATCCAAAGGACGGACAGGCTTCCCCCAAAACAGAGCCAAAAAGCGTACACGGCGTCCTTTATGCAATCAAGGGCTTCGCCGACAGCGTTTCGCGCAAACTAGCCGGCAAATAATCCTCCGTTTCACAGCCAGCCGGTTGTGCCGTTAGTCATTTGTCGAACTGTTCCACTATTTGCGCAGGCTTAATAACAGACTTTTCGTAACCGACTTTGAAAGAAACGGTGCGGGCGTAAAAACCGGCGCCCGGCATTCAAGGTAATGGAACATGCCTGTTTTGGACTTGGACGACTTCCTGAAAAAGAACGCGTCGCAAAAAACATCCGAGCCCCAGGCTTCAGCAGCCCCCGCTGCAAAACCGGCGGACCAAGGCCCGTTTGCGGCGTTCACCGGCAACAGCCAGCAGAAGGCAGCCAACGCCGTTGCAGGCGACCTGCTTGAATTCAGGCAAAGGACCGAAAGCTCACTCTCATCAATAGGCCAGGATTTCCTCAAGCTCGCAGGCAGGGTCTCGGCGCTCGAGCGCAACGCTGACGCCTCGCAGGCAAAGACAGCGCAGCTGATTGCTATAATAGACAGAGTCCAGCCCGACAAGATTGGTTCGGAGCTGTCCGACATACGCTCGCAGCTTTCGGGCCTCAAGGCAACGGGCGCGCCCGCGGCCCCCCAGATGCAGGACGCCGGCAGCGGCGTGCGCGTGTCCGGGCCCGACGTGTCCGGCGCAGTCCGCAGGCTCGAGACCGAATACATAGAGCTGTCGTCAAAGCTTCGGCCGATGGAAATCGCGCTTGAGCAGCTAAAAGCGTGGGCCGACCGCGACAAGGACTACTTCATCAAGACAGACGAAACGCACAACAAGCTCTCCGAGCTTGAAAGGAAGATTGCGCTCAAGTCCGACTACCCTTCCGAGCAGATAATGTCTCGCGCCCAGTTTGAGAAGTACTCCAAGATGGCGGACATGGACCGCCAGCAGCTGCGGCTCTCAGTCGATTCCCTTCGCGATACCGTTTCGCAGGTTTCCGCCTCGGTTGACCGGCTCAACAGCATGGCAGCAGGCGGGCACTCGTTCTACCCCGGCGCGCAGGCCGCGCCTTCAGGGCTTGAGTTCAAGGTGCTTGAGCACGACAAGGCCATCGCAGAGCTCCGCGCATCAGGGAACAGCGCAAGCGCAGGCGGCCTTGAGAAATATTCACAGGAACTCGAAAAGACCCGTGCGGAAGTGTCCGCAAACTACGAGCAGGTCAAGGCGGTCGAGAAGCTCCTCACTTCGCAGTCCAACAAGATGCAGGCCGTGTTTTCGGAAATCCAGCGGAACCTGTCGGAATACAAGCAGACTTCGGACACCATCAATTCCACCCACGAGGCGGTGCTGCGCGACATAAGCTCGCTTAAGGCAGAGCACGAGCACGGGATTGAGGACTACCGCAAGATTGCGTCAGAACTTTCCCAGAAAGTCGAGCAGAACGCGCGCGCGGTCTCCGAAATGCACCTAATGATCAACGGCCTGCAGTACGAGGCCGGGAAAGCGGGCACCCCCCGCCCGCAGGGCGCAGAGGCGGCAACCGACTCAAGCTACGCCCGTTCTGAGCAGAAGCGGCTCCTCGACGAGACCAACGCGCTTTCAGCTACCGTTGCCGAACTTGCAAAGAAGGCGGCGGCATTCCAGGAGCAGGCGGCAAAAATCGCGGGCATGGAGGAGACCCTGCTCAAAGTCGAGCACAATGTCAAGGACTCTGACGCCAACAACGCGGCAATGTTTGCAAACATCACGACCGGGTTTTCCGAACTCAAAAAGAGGATGGAAGGCATGTCCAGCGAGCACGGCACGCCCGGCGCCTCCCGGATGGCGGTAGTTGAAAAGGGGTTCGCGGACCTTGGCGAGAAAGTCAATGCGATAGAGCACGACAATGCCGCGCTGTTTGCCAACCTCTCAAAGAGCGTCTCGAAGCTCAAGGCCCAGGTCGACTCGCTCCAGCTTGCAGCCCCCGCGCAGTCACACGAGGTTTCGTCCTCGCCCGACGGCCGCGTCATGTTTTCAGTCCCTGCTCCCGCGGCGGTTGCCGGGGCGCAAGCAGCATCAGTCCAGGACGGCACCCTGCTTTCGCGCATAGACGCGCTTGAAAAGAGCATCTCGTCGTTGTCCGCCGCCTCGCAGGCGGTCCCGGCAGCGCCCGCATTCACAGCCAACACGCCCGTGCAGTTCAACGTGACCCCCGAAAGCATAGGGGACAACCTGCGTCTCTTCGAAACGAGGCTTGCCTACATAGAGTCGTTCAAGGGCGAGCTTGACTCGTGGAAGGAACAGGCGGGCGGGCTTGCGGAAAAAGTCGATTCTCTTTACTCATCGCACGCCCAGCTTGTGCAGGAAGTCGCCTCGGTGATTTCGGAAAAGCAGGCGGACTCGTTCGCTGACGACAGGCTCTCGCAGAAGCAGGCCGAGGAATCCAAGGAGCTCCTAAACGAACTCAAGGTCCAGACCGAACTGTTGTCCTCCAAGCTTTCTGCGACGGAAAGCAACGTCTCGATGGTGGTCGGCCAGCGGTTCTCCCAGCTCCAGTCCCAGTCGGACAGGCTCAATGCGGACCTGGCCGCGCTCCGGTCCGAGCTGCCCGGAAAAATGGACATGATTGCCGCAGCAGAAGAGCGCCAGGCGAAGGCGCTTGCTGTTGTGGACGCAAAGCTTTCACAGTCAATAGAGGAGCGCTTCGCAAAGGCGTCCCAGGCGACGAGCCAGCAGTCGCTCGAGTTCGCGGTGTTCCGCGACGCGATGCCGGAAAAGATCCGGCTTGCGGTGGCAGCCGCAGAGTCGCGCCAGGCGGACGCAATAAGCGCAGTGGACGCAAAGGTCGCGAAGCTATCGACCGAATCAGACAAGCTGCGCGACTTCGTGGGCAAGACCGTGGCCGAAACGGAACGGAACGTGCAGGACTCGCGAACCGCGCTTTCGGAAATCCGCAGCCGCTCGGACGAGCTGGCCGCAAAGATTGCGGGGTTCTCTTCTTCGCAGGCGCAGTTCGTGCAGGACCTGTCCGGCACAATAGAGGACAAGTTCGCGGACGCGCAGCAGTCGATAGAACAGACCGCGGCCACGCTGAACACGACAATCGCGCAGTTCGAGCAGAAGCAGGCCGCAAGGGACTCGGAGCAGGACGCGTCGGTCTCTGCATTCGAGAAAAAGCAGCAGCAGGCGCTTGCGGAGTTCGAAAAGGCGCAGGAGGCGGCAATAGCCGCGTCAGGGGCGCAACAGGCCAAGCTCGTTTCCGATTTCGAGTCGAAAATCTCCTCTTCCGTCGATTCGTTCGAGTCGAAGATGTCCGCGTCGGTGTCGTCCTTCGAGGCGACCCAGTCGCAGATGCTTGCAACTTTCGAGGCAAAGCAGGTCGAGGCGTTCTCGGCGCTTGACTTGAAGCAGGCCGAGGCCGTCGCGGCTCTTGACAAGCGCCAGGCAGACCTTGCGGCCGCGCTCGAGGTCCGAGAATCACAGACCACCAGTGCAATCGACGCGCTCCGTGTCGGCGTCGAGGCGCAGAAAAGCGAGTCGGAAAAGGTGGTTGCCGTGCTTACCGAACGCATGGACACCATAGATTCATTCTCACGCTCGATTTCCGAGCTTCTGTCTACGACCAAGACCGACGTTTCAACAGCAGTCGACGGCCTGCGCAAAGACCAGGATGCAGGGTTTGCAGCCATGCGCACTTCACATGACGCGCTGTCAAACGCGCTCAAGGAAACCGACGCGCGGCTTTCCGCAACGGTGTCCGAGGGGCTTTCGCGTTCGGCAGCGTCGGTGGCCGAACTGTCTTCCAGCACCGCGGCGTCAATACGGGAGTTGGCCGCAAGTTCAACTGCCTCGTTAGAGCAGCTTGCGGCGCGCTCTGCGTCATCAACCGAGCAGCTTACCGCTTCAATAACCGAAACAAGCAAGGCAGTCGCGACGCTGCGCTCGGAAACCGAGGCGCGCGAATCAAGCCACGAGCAGGAGCTTGCCGCAGTCAAGGCCGCAAATGCCGCATTGGACCAGAAGATGGTGGGCGTGCTTGCGGCGCTTGAGACGGTTGCCGCGCTTTCGCGCGAGCTCGACGCACAGCGCACCGAGGTCCGCAACACCGTAAAGGAAATCCGCTCCGCGTTCAACGCCCAGGCGACGGCCCAGGTCGAGTACGCGCAAAAGCAGCTCATTGCGCAACCGCAGGCGGCCGAGGCTCCGCAGGATGCAAGGTCCAGGCAGGCCGCGCTTGAGGCGAACCTGTCCGACCTGGAGAAGGCGATTGCGGAAATCGACTCGAAGATGTCCGCACCGCAGCCTGCGGTGCCGGCAAGGCCGCAGTTTGCCCGGCAGCCCCAGCAGCCGCAGGCCCGCGTGCAGCCCCCAGCACAGCAGTACGCGCAGCCCCAGCCGCGGGCACAGCAGCAGACATCACAATACGTTTCGCCGTCGCAGGTTGCACCGCGCCAGCAGCCCCGCCAGGAATACTACGCGCCGCAGGCAGACCAGCAGGTCCGCCGCGAGCCGCCACGCACGATATCCTCGTCCATCCGGCCAATAATGCGTCCCTCGCAGCGGCCCGCGTCTTCACAGTATGGCAGCGCGCCGAACATAAGCTCAGGCACGGACGCGGCGCAGACTGAGGCCGACAAGCAGGCGATGGACCTGATGGCGGAACTTCGCGGCAAGCTGCTTGGCGACGAGGCCCAGACTCCAGCAGCTGCAAAGAAGGAAACAAAACCTGCTGACGAAAAGGAAACGCAGCAATAGTTTTTCCCAAACCGCCGCCTGCGCCCAAAGGCTTCACAAGCAGGTTCCTCTGCCCAGAGGGCCTACAAACGCTTTTTCTTCTTTGGTTTTCCATAATCTGCTTGCAATGTACGACGTCTACTTCAAAAAGTCCGCGTTCGACTCCGCGCTTGCGCACGCAAGGCGCGGCGCATCCAGCCAGCAGGAGACGATGGGCCTGCTTGTCGGCAGGTTCTGCAAGAGCCGCGGTCGCAACTGGGTGCAAGTCGAAGGCTATGTCACTGCACCAAATACTGCGTCACCAGTTTCAGTGCGGTTTTCGGAAACCTCGTTCGGAGAACTGTCCTCTCAACTTTTTGCTGCGGTTGGCGCAAACCAGGTCGTAGTCGGCTGGCTCCATTCCCATCCCGGCCTGGGGTGCTTCCTTTCAGGCACCGACGTTTCCACGCAGCAGAGATACTTCGACCATCCGCAGGCAATAGCCGCAGTTGTTGACCCGCTGTCTGCAGGCGGGGAAAAAAAACGCATCTATCGGCTCGACTCGCCGCAGTCAGCGCGCTACCACGAGATTTCGTACGCAATAGTTCCGTAAGTTGCGGGCCGATGCGTCCGCGGCCGGTGTGCAGCAGCCTGCAAACAATGCGCGTCCCGCAGCCGCACGCGCAAACACAATATGCTTATCTTGGTTGCCTTCGTCTTAGTTGTCAGTCAGGAAAAGACGCGTCGCACAGGAGTTAAGCGTCATGGAGCCACCCACAAAAGAGCAGAAAAAGCCAGCCGAACCAGCGAAAGCGCGGGCGGCAAAGGCCGCGCCCGCAAAGGCGTCCAAGCTCCCAAAGAAGCTCCTGCTTTTTGACATAGACTTGCTTGAGGCGGTCAAGTCCGGAAACAACACGCAGGACAAGCTCTTGCTGCTCACCGGAGTCGACCCGTTCCAGTTCGGCCAGCGTGCGGACTTTTTGTGCGCAAAAGGCCTCCTGTGCCGCGACAGCGCAAACCCCGGCGCGTTCCGCCTCGGCATTGCCGGTTACGACGAGGTTGCAAAAAGAAAGGCAGCAGAGGAAAAGAAGTCGAGGAAAGCGAGCGCGCCAGGAACCCTGCAGGTTGCCGTGTCCGCAACCCAATCGCAAGAGCCCCCATCGCCCATTTCCAAGCTCACTGAAAAGGACAGCCCGTTAGTTTATCTTCCCGGTCCTGAACACAAGCCGGCGAGGCAGGCGGACATAGACCTGTTCGAGCTCATCAACAAAGGGTCTCCCAAGAACGGCAGCGGGAACGGCACCGCTGCAAAAATCCAGACTGCAATGGAGACGGTCCCAGCTGGACAGCCGATACCGTTCGAAAAGCAAGTCGAGACCCTGGGCGGCCGCGATGCGGTCAAGGAAATGATTGAAAAGACCACGCAGGCGGGCGTGTGCGAATTATGCCAGGCGCCGTTCCACCTTTCAGTCAACCCCTCGGAGAACAACCCCAAATACGGGTACTGCTTCTGCGGCGCGTCCTATCATAAGGACTGCTACGAGCACCTCGTCAATTCTCGCAGCTTTTGCGTGCGCTGCGGGAAAAAACTGCAAATCCGCATGGACAAAGCGTCCGAGGACGCGGTTCGCGCGGTGAAGAAGCTGTTCGACTAGTGCAGCGACCTGTGGGTAAAGCCGTATACTGGCCTGCACACTAGCGTCTCTTTCACTTCTATTTCGTATTTCTCAAGCACTCCCCGGACCGCCTCGACGTCCTTCACGTCGCCTGCGACCGAAAACGCCGCGGGGATGCTTCCCTTCAGGAAGTGCACGTTGTGGCCGTCGTTGTAATGGCCGAGCTCCTTGTGGAAGTCCACGATGATTTGCGGGTGCTGCTCCTTCAGCGTGCGGATTATTTGCTCGTGCTTTTCCTTTTCCATGATGCGCGGGTCGACGCTTAGTATGTGCGTTGGCGAAAGGGTTTCAGGCAAGAAACATCACAAGAAAACAGTGTTGCAAGCCCTTTAAACGCGTTTTCTCAAAACACGGTTGCGGTTTGCGCAACTTCGCCAAATTAATCCTTTTCGACCCATCATTCTCCTTATGCTTCAGACGCAGGCAATAGACTCCGACCAGTTCGACCGCCAGAAGCGCATAGCCGGCTGGGACCAGGATTCGATTTCAAGGCTCAACGTCCTTGTAGTTGGCGCGGGCGCGCTTGGCAACGAAGTCGTCAAGGGACTTGCCCAAATCGGCGTGTGCAAAATCACTCTGGTTGACTTTGACAAAATCGTCAAGGCAAACCTCAACCGCTGCGTCTTCTTCTGCCCCATGGATGCGGCCAACGGGCTTTACAAAGCAAGGGTAGTCGCGACGCGCGCACGCTCGATAAACAAGAAGCTGGTAGTCACCCCGGTTCTCAAGAAAGTCGAGGAGCTGCCCGAGGACTTCTATTCGCAATTCGACTACGTGTTCTCCTGCCTTGACAACCTGGGCGCCAGGCTCCACCTGAACTCGCACTGCTACGGCAAAGTCCCGCTGATTGACGGCGGCACAACCGGGTTCTTTGGAAAGGTGCAGGTCGTCATCTCGCCGTCAGCGTGCCTTGAGTGCGCAATGAGCGAGCAGGACTACCAGTTCCTCTGGCGCAAGTACTCCTGCGTTGGAGACCCCCTTGACTTCATCGACCCCAAGACCCCGGCGCTTTCGACAACAAACAGCATAGTCGCAGCGCTCCAGGTCAACGAGATGATCAAGCTTGTGCACTGCGCCGCAAGCATGGGAAGCGACGCGTCAAAGCACCAGCCAAAAATAGTCGGCAAGCCGCAGGAAACCCAAAGCGGCCTGGAGCAGGCCAAGTGGCTGTTTGACAACACGCTTGCAGGCAAATACCTCTTCTACGACGGGGTCCGCAACACGCAGACCGCATTTACCGTTGAGCGGAGGCAAGGTTGCCCCGTGCACGGCTGAAACAGGCCCGACCGTAGGGCTTGATTAAGCGTTGTAAAGAATATTTTTGGTGGTGGTTTTACCCTTATGGCCTTTGCTGATTTCGAGGTCGCGTCCATAGTAGAGTGGGCGCAGTATTGTTCACACCGTGACTTCTGCGAGGTCTTCGAGCTCTCGGCAGGTTCGCGCTTTGACGTGCGCGTGCAGCGGACCGTGACTGCTGACGGCAACAAGCCAGCTGGCGTGGCGCAGACTGAAAAGTTCAAAGTCACCGTCCCGGGCCTGATTTCAGGCACAGCCGCTTTTGTTGAAGTGATTGAAAGCGACGGATTGCAGGCAACAGCAGTGCCCCTCGTATTCTTGCAGGAAAACCCGCAAATCCCCTCGTTCGTAACAGCAGCGCTTTATCCTGGAGAGAAAATAGTTTTTGTAGCCCAGCACCAGGGCCGCACCAGCGCCCTTTCAACGCAGCGCGCAATGTCATTTGAGCAGGGAAAAGTTGCGGGGTTTGTCACGGTGTCGGACGCGCTCATTTCGCGCCACGACGGCGCGCTCGTAATCCACGGCAACGACGACAAGGGCTTTGCAACCGCGGTGTCCTTCAAGGGCCTGTACTCGCCCCTCTCCGTGGAACGCCTGCTGTGCGGCCTCAAGGCAGCAGCGATGGCCGCAAGCACGGAAGCCTCCGAAAAGCCGGAGGAGTTCGCGGCGCATTATTTCGGCGCGTCAGTAGAGAGCACAATCTACAACGCAGTTGTGCAGTCGCCCGGAACTTCCCTTTCCGAGGTTTCTCAGGCAACAGGACTAAACCGTTATTTGTGCCGCTCGGTTCTTCGCGGACTGTACTTGGAAGGCCGCGTCATTCCCGACAAGAACGGTTTCTGGCCAGCTGACTCGAAGGCGCAGCCGCAGCCGGTTGCAGCAGCCGACGATGGTTATTCCGTGGCTTTTGAGAGCGCGGCATCAGAACAGCCCCGCGCAACGAAGTCCAGTGCAAGCGAAGAAGCAGTTGCAGCAATACGCTCGTTTGAGGAACTCGCGCAGCTGTGCTGCCGCCTTCTTGCAAAGCAGAAGGATCTGGAGCGCCAGGTTGACGAGCTGCACGCCGAAGTCAAGGTGCTTTCTGTGTCCGACGCCGACGTGTCGGAGCTGAAGCTCCAGATGAACCGGCTTGAGGCCGAGCTGTCGGCCGCGCTTCGCAAGCTTGACAACACCGACAGCGAGTACCAGACCAACGTCAAGGCGCTCTCCGAGCGCGCGAAGTGGGCAGCAGACAAGGAGGCGCACCTTTCGTGGGCGCACAAGGTGGTCTCGGACAAGGCCCAGCGCAAAATCAGCGAGTACAAGGCCTACCTTTCAAAGAGGACGAAAAAGACAAAGACTGCAAGGACGCTTTCAATAAAGAAGAAGTAATTTTTTTATTTCGACGTCAGTATGAACGCCATCTTCTTCTCGTCGTCAAGTATCGCAAACCCTTGGCGCTCGAACTGAACTATGTCGCCTTTCTTCAGTTTCCTGCAGTCTGCCTCGCAATAGCCCTCAAGAGTCTCAAGGCTTTCCTTGCGGTACTTCTCGTCCGCGTCAAGAAGCTCCCCAAGCACCAGCAGTTTTGCCGCAACCGCCTGCTCGCCTTGCGGGACCCACTGTACCTTCTTCTCAACAGCGCCCTCGTCTGCGACGTATTCCGCCTCGACAAAGTTGGTGCCCGCGTCGACGACCTTGCAGTTGTACAGGTCCTTGAGCCTGAACGTCTCGCCCTTTGCAAGCAAGTCCGCGTCGCGCTTTGGGATGTAAAAGTCGTTCTTTGCAACAAGCGTGCGCATCCCCGCTTCAGCGGACGGGTGGCGCTTGAGCTTGACCTGCCGCTCAGTTGCGTTGCGCACGTGCAGCCTCACGGGCGACGGGACGAAGAAGTAATGGTTTGCAACCGGGTCAACAATCCTCTTGTTCTCAACAAGGAGCCGGTCGATGGGCGGCTCGCTTTCCACCTTGCTCAGGCCGAAGGCGCGCACGAAGTTCTGCACCGCCTCCGAGGTTATCCCCCTGCGCGCAAGACCTTCAAGCGTGGGCAGCCGCGGGTCGTCCCAGCCCATCACGCTGCCGTCCTCAATAAGTGCTTTCAGAAGGCGCTTGCTGATTGGCATTCCCTTGATTGAAAGCCGCGAGAATTCCACAAGAGTGGGCTTGCGCAACTCAAGGCAGTCCAGTATTGCGTAGTAAAGCTCGTCGCGCAGCTCGTACTCCTTGGAGCGCATGGCGTGCGTGACTCCGGTAATCGAGTCCTCGATGGGGCCTTCGAAATCGTAAGTCGGCCAGACTTTGTACTTGTCCTTCTGCCGGTAGTGTGTGGCGTCAAGAATGCGGAAAAGAACCGGGTCGCGCATCACCGTGTTGAGGCTTGCCATGTCGCCTGCAAAGCGCACAACTGCCTGGTTGTGGCGGTACCTTCCGTTGAGCATTCCCTGCCACTCGTCGACGTTCTCGTCAACTGTCTTTTTCTTGCAGTCGCAATCCTTGCCTGCAGCGCGAAGCTCCTTCATCACAGGCTGGGCGCAGAAGCACACGTATGCTTTTCCTTTTTTTATCATCTGCAGGCCATAGCCGTAGAGTTTCTCCATGTCGTCGGACACGTAGCTCTCCGCGTCGGGTGTGATGCCTAACCACTGCAGGCTCTTGCGGATTGCGTCAACGTACTCGATTTTTTCCTTCTCCGGGTTGGAGTCGTCCCACCTGACCAGGAACTTGCCGCCGTAGTTTTTGGCAGCGTCGTATCCCAAAAGCACGGCCTTTGCGTGTCCGATGTGCATGAAGCCGTTCGGTTCAGGCGGAAAGCGCGTGACTACCTTTCCTTGTTCGGCATTGGGAAGCTCGACTTTCTTTTGCTCCTCTTTCTTGGGCTTTTCAAACTCAAAAGCAGACAGCGCCTTCTCAAGCGCAGGCTTGTCCATTGCGTTGGCTTCAGCTGCCGCGGCAGTCGCAATCTCCATCGTCGCTTTCATGTCTTTCTTTGCATCGGCGCAGCCGCCTAGAATCTTTCCAAGTATTGTCTTGGCGTCAGCTTTTCCGTAATCGAAGGCGTTTTTTAGCGCAAATTTCCTTGCAAGGTTTTGGACTTGGCTTGCAGTATTTTCATCCATGCTTAGTGTCACTGTTTTTTGTCGTCCATTCTGGTTTTTTCCTAATTAGTAACTGCAAAAGAACGCTTTTGTTCCTATTGTATCAAGGATTGCCCTTTGGGTAAAGAGCGCAAGGCTCCTTTCAGTACACAAGAAGCCTTGCCTTGGCAAGCTGCTCGAGGTTTGCGCTGTTTGTAAGAAACATCGCAGTCTTGAGGCTGCGTTCCCAGCGCGATATCTCGGCAACAACCCCGTTCTTTCCTGCGTCGTTCTGCGCCTTGACAAACGGGTATGCCGCACCGGCGAGGGTCGCACCGAGCCGGATTGACTTCGCGCAGTCAAGGCCGTTGCGTATCCCGCCGGACGCTATAATCGGTATCTTGACCTGTGCCGCGCACTCCACAATCGAAATCGACGTTGGCAGGCCCCAGTCGCGGAACTCCGCAATCCTGTCCTGCTCAAGGTGGCGTTCAAGCTCAACTGCGCTCCATGAAGTTCCGCCTGCGCCGGAGACGTCAATTGCCTTGACACCCATCTTCTCAAGGGCCTTTGCAGTCTGGCCGTCTAGGCCAGCGCCGGTTTCCTTTGCAATGATGGGAATGGAAAGTTTTGTGCAAGCAGCCTCGATTGCCTTCGGAACCCCGGACCAGTCGCGGTCGCCTTCGGGCTGTATCGCCTCTTGCAGCGCGTTGAGGTGCACGCAAAGCGCGTCGGCGTCAATCCTGTTCATCGCGGCCTCGACTTTTGAAAACTCGCCGTTCTTGTAGTATTGCGCGAGCTGGTACGCGCCGATGTTTCCGCACACGAACACGTCTGGCGCGACGTCGCGCACCTGGTACGTCTTGGCAAGCGAAGGGTCCTCAATCATCGCCCGTTGCGATCCCAGGCCGAAGGCAATGCCCTTTTCCTGGCAGGCTGCGGCAAGGTCGCGGTTGATTTTTTGCGCCTTCTGGTAGCCGCCGGTTGCAGCTGTGACCATGAACGGCAGCTCGAGCCGCTTGCCCAAGAACAGCGTCCTGCACTGGATGCGGTCGAGGTTTGCGTGCGGAAGCGCGCAGTGGGCGAACTTAATCTTGTCAAGCCCGGTGCCCTGCAGGTACTGGACGTCTTTCTTGAGCACTATCTCGACGTGCTCGCCCTTGCGTTTCTTTGTCTGCAATCCGGTTGACATAAGCAATACCTCAGAATCTCAAACAGCCCTGTCTATTACGTAGTCTGCAAGAAGCCGCAGCACTTCCTTGTGCTCGGATTTCGGGAACGCGCTGTCAAACTCTGCCCACGCGTCCACTACGATCTTCCTTGCGACCTCGTTTGCGTGCCCGAACGCGCCGCTTTGGCGTATTATTGCGATGGCCTCGGCAATCTTCCTGCTGTCTTTTGTGTGCGAGTCAAGGATGGCGACGAGCCGCTGGCCGTCTTTTTTGTCCGAGTGCTTTAATGCGTAGATGACAAGCAGCGTGCGCTTTCCCTCGGAGATGTCCCCTCCGGGGTCCTTGCCATACTTTCCCTCCTCTCCAAGCAGGTTAAGGACGTCGTCCTGTATCTGGAACGAGACGCCGATGCTTTCTGCAAGCTTTCCGGCAGCGTCAACCTGTTCGTCTGTTCCGCCTGCAAAGATTGCGCCCCACTTTGCGGCAAGCCGTGCGATGGTGCCGGTCTTGAACGCGCACATCTGCAGGTACTGCCCCTCGGTCACTGAGCCCGCCTTTCCGCGGTGCCAGTATATGTCCATTCCCTGGCCGTAGGAAAGCCGCACCATCTCCTCAAGGTACGCGTCATACGCCTTCAGCGTCTCTCGGTCGCCGTACTTCTTGCGGTCGCGCAGCAGGGGAAGGACGGAAAGGTAGTACATCGCGTTGCCTGCGTTTACCGCAACGTCCACGCCGTACTTTATGTGCGTGCAGGGCTTTCCCCGCCGCATGTCCGAGTTGTCCTCGACGTCGTCGACCATGAGCGTGCCGTTGTGTATGATTTCGGAGGCGGCAGCAATGTCTGCAAATTTCTTGGGGTCCTTTTCAAGGCAGCCTGCGACAATCATCGTAAGAGCTGGCCTCCAGCGCTTCCCGCCGCGGTCAAGCAAGTCCCAAATCGGGGCGTTGACTGCATTGGTAGCAGCGTCCAAGTCAAATGTGTAGGTAGGCTTTCCGACCCCGCGCTCCAACGATTTTGCGTCTAGCTTTTTGGGTATGTGGCGCGCTATGGCTGCGTCGACTATGGGCTTGTAACTTTCAAGAATGCTCTCAATGTCCCTTGCTATGTGAATGCACCCGGAAGAAGAGCCGCAAAGCGCAGCCTGCCAAAGGCGCGTTGGGCAAAAGACATTAGGCCAGTTTGGAATATTAATGTTGATTGCATAACCTCCTTGCATCGTCTTTTGGCGAAGTGCAGTAATGGTTGTGTGTTGCTTATGGACAAGATTCTTGCAAGCGCGCCCGGCAGGGTGTTTCTAAGCGGCGAGGCCGCGTTCGAGTTCGGCGCGAAGGCCCTTTCGCTTCCCGTGGAGGTTGCAGGCCGGCGCAACAGCATCATATTCGCGTTCCAGGAGACGCCCGGCAAGTTCGTCGCATACTCCGGCCAGAAGATTGCCACTCTCGTGCCAAACGGCCGCATCCGTGGGGACGACGAGCTGAGGCCCTATCTGGACGCCGCAAAGAAGGCGCTGGTTGCCGCAAAGGTCGACCTAGCGACGACGGACACGAGCTTCTCGGTTTCGCTGGAGCCCAACTTCCCACAGTCGGCGGGCCTTTCCACTTCGCTGTGCTCCGCGCTTTTTTCCGGGTTCTTCTCGTATTATGCCGAGCAGGAGGATGCCCGCGGCGCCTTCTCAAGGGCGTTCTCAACGGGCGGCGCGGACAGCATAGTGGACGCGGACGTTTCGCTGATGGTGTCAGATTCCGCGCTTGTGCTTGAGCGCGCGTTCCTTCTCGACGGCTCGGTAAAGCTCTCGTCGAAGAAGGCGGGCGTCGCCCTGCCGGAGGGCACTGCCCTTCTGTACGCCGAGCCTGCGGACGCCACGGACCGCAGGGACGAAATCCAGCAGGCAGTCTCGGCGGCGCAGGGGGTGAAGCGCGCGTCTGGCAAGGCAAAGGACGCAAGGCAGATGACCTCGGACGAGCGCGCCAGGGCAAGCGAGGCGTTCAGCGCAATCACCACCCGGCTTTCAAAGGAGCTCTCGGCGGAGAACCCGTCGCCCGAGAAGGCCGCGATTTACATGGAATGCGAGCACGAGCTGCTCTCGGCTGCGGGCGCAGTGCCAAAGCAGTGCCTGGACGCGGCCGCATCGGCGAAGAAGGCCGGCGCGCTGGCCGCGAAGTCGTCGGGATTTTTCGGGGGTCTCCTCGCATTCTGCTACGAAGACGATGCCGACGCGGTTGCGGACGCGCTTTCAGCGTCGTCCCTCCAGGTATGCGGGCCGCTGGCAATATCAAAAACAGGTTCAACCGCGGCCCCGGCGTAGCTTTTAGCCGGCAGAGACTACCGCGCCCTTCACCACGAAGGCTATGAACGCAACGAAGACTATGACTGCCGCCAGGATCAGCAGGTACTCTATTGCGGTCTGCCCGCGCGTGTGTCTTTCCATTCTCATCCGCCTGCCTTGATCATGTTCTGGCCCAAGAACCAGCCGCCCTGGTACACCGCAAGCGCGATGAATATCATGAACGGGATGTAGACCAGCTTGTTGTCGTACTTGCCCTCGCTGATCACCCCTGCGGCGACGTTTGAAAGCGCCACCAGCAGCATCTGGAACACAATAAGCAGGATGTCGAAGTTGCCGAGGCTGCCGGTGTCCTGCATGTTCGCGGCCGCCATCCCGGTTGAGATGAACTTTATGATCGCGATGGTGAACCCGAATATGAACGGCACGAGCAGGATTGAAGTTATGTACAGGAACGACACGTGCATGGTGGTTCGCGAGACGCGCTCCCTCTGGATGTGCATGATGTCGCGGGTGTTTCCCGCAATCGCCTCAAGCACCTCGGAAAGCCCCGCGCCGGACTTCTTGGAGTCGACGATTATCTTTGACGTGCGCTTGAACAGCTTCGAGCCGGAGCCCTGCGCCATCTCTATGAGGACGTCGTCTATGGTCTTTCCCTCCCTCAGGTGCTTCAGCCCGTCCGCCACGACTGCGCTCATGGGGCCGTAGTCCGACTCGGAGATTTCCTCGAGCGCGCTTTCTATAGTGCCCCCCGCCTTGAGCACCGACGATATGTGCTTGAGCACGTCGGGAAGCGAAGAGTCGATCTTTGACACGCGCGAGTTGCGTACGTACAGGGGCAGGCCCACGATGAGGGAAAGCATGGAGAAGAACGAGACCAGGGGCAGGATGACGCGCGTGTACGACTCGACTTTTATGAGCAGCGTGAGCGCATATGTCAGGCCGACGCCGACAAGCGCAAGGAAGAACATGAGCATGACGAACTGGCGCAGGCTGATGGAGTACCCCGTGCCGGCGTAGAACTCCTCCAGCGCCTTCCACTTCTTCTGGAAAAACGTCTCGTCTTGCTCGTCCATCTGTTTTACCTCAGACACTCGACTCCATCTTGGTGATGAACCACACTATCAATGCCATCGCCGCTGCGTCTGCGCCAAGCATGGCGACCACCAGCGAGAACGGCATCACGCCGCCAAGCATTGGCAGCTGGGCCACCGCAGAAATTATCGTGATTGTCACCGGTCCGACCACCGCAATCATCGTGAACACGACGTTGACTATGTTGAGCTTCTCGACGAAGTCGCGCAGCCGCATCTGGTACTCGAACGAGCTGTCGTCCGCTATGTCGTTGATGACCATCGACAGGTTGCCCCCGGTCTTGAGCGCGCGGATGATCTGGATGATGGCCTTCTTCAGGCCGGTCGAGCGCGTCCTCTTTGCAAGGCTCAGCAGGGCCTCCTCGGTGCTGCTCCCGCGCTCGAGCTCCTTGAGCGTCTTCTTAAGCTCAAGCGAAAGGTCGCCGTAGTCGGACGCGGTCACGGACGAAAGCGCGCGGTGGAAGCTGACTCCCGCCTTGATTTGCGTTGAGAGGTGGCGTAGCGCAAAAGGCAGCTCGCGGTTTATGCGCGTCGTCTTTTCCATCACCAGCGTCTTGGGGTAATAGAGCGCGACCAGCACGGTTATCAAAAACACCAGCGGCGCGAGGGCGACCCACAGGCCCAGCACGGCCGGGCTGAGTTTTGCGGCCGCCACGACCAGGCCAAGCAGGGGGAAAGAGAACAGCGCGGCGAGTATTCCCACCACGGTGGACGCGATTATGTATGTCTCAAGGGACAGGTTCATGTCCGCGGCTTCCAGGTCCGAATGCAGCGACGACACGCCCGGCATCTTGGTCACTATGTTTGCAAGCCATGATACGGGGTGCTGGAACGCGGAGTAGAACCTCCCGACAAACGACAGGAACGACGTGTTCTGCACGACGGACTGCCCCTGCGCCTTCTGGGAAAGGGACGTGTGGCCGAAGTCAACGCCGCTTTCAGGCCGCCCCTCGAGCCTTTCGCGCAGCGAGCCCTCGCCGATCACCGGCCTGCGCGCCTCGCTTTGGGCGCTCTTGAGCCTCTTGATTATCTTCTCGACGTCCGGCGCCTCGCTGTCCCCGTCCGACTCCATCACTTTGCGTATCTTTTCGATGCGGTCGTTGGCCAAAGTCAGTTCATCCTTTCATGTCAGAATTTGCGCGCCTTCTTGAGTGTGTAGCTCTGCGTCTGCTTGCACACCTCGTCCATGCCGCGTATTCCCTTGCTCTTCAGCTCGGTGAGTATCCCCTTGCGTTCCTCAAGCTCGTCAAGGATTGCGTTGCGTGAAAGCCCGGTGTAGCTTGAGAGCGTCTGCAGGTAGCGCGGGGGCACGCCCGTGGGTTCGAGCATGTCTTTCGTCGCATCCCACTGGTAGATTATCTCTATGTCGTTCTTCTCGTCGCCAGAAGGCGTGACCTCGGCAATCTCGGTCACGCGCCGGATGACGCCTTTCCGCCTGTCGTGGATGCGCTTCTGCACGACTATGAACGTGAGCGCGCCAATCATGATTTCGGGCACGCTGATGGGCGGCGCGGTGATGCGAGTGAGCGTTTCGCGCGCCGAGTTGGCGTGGATGGTGCCGAAGCAGCCGTCGTGGCCGGTGTTCATCGCCGTGAACATGGTGAACCCCTCGGCGCCGCGGATTTCGCCCACTATCACGCGGTCAGGCCTCATGCGCAGGGTGTTCTTGACCAGCATGTCCATGGTGATCTCGCCGGTGCCCTCGATGCCCGGCGGCCTCGTCTCGAAGCGTATCCAGTGCGAAAGGGGGATGCTCAACTCCGCGGTGTCCTCGATGGTGACTATGCGCTCGGTCGTCGGCACGAACGAGCAGAGCGTGTTCAAAAGCGTGGTCTTCCCGGAACCGGTCCCTCCCGCGATGAGTATGTTCGCGGGCTTTGCGCCCATGCCGTCGGTTGCCATCCACAGAAACGCGGCGGTCTCGAGGTTGAGCGTGTTGTATCCTATGAGGTCGATTACCGTGTACGGGTCCTTGCGGAACTTTCTGAGCGTAAGCGTGGAGCCGTCGATGCTTGTTGGCGGCAGCGTGGCGTTCACGCGCGTGCCGTCGGGCAGGCGCGCGTCAAGCAGCGGCACCTGCGTGTCGATCCTGCGGCCTATGATGCGCGCGATGCGGTCTATGAGCCTCTTGATGTCCGTGTCGGAGTAGTAGCGGATGTTCGTTGGCATCATCTCGTACTTGCGGTGGAACACGTAGACTGGCTTGTCCGGGCCGATGACCATGATTTCCTCGAGCCTGTCGTCCTTGACGAGGTTGTCGATGACGCCGAAGCCGAACATCTCCTTGAGCACGACGTCGGCGTAGAACTCCCGCGAGTTCATCGGCACCTTGAGCTCGGGCGTCTGCTCGATTATCTCAAGCATCTTTTCCTTGTATACCTTGTCGATCTTTTCGCGCGTGACCACTTCCTTTGGGTCGACGTTTATGACGTTGGACGCGACGTCGATGAGCGAGTAGATGAGCGCGCGCTCCTCGCCGAAGTACCTCGGCGCGGGGACCTCGTAGTAGTAGCAGTTCTTGGACGGCACGCGGTATATGCGCACGTCGTCGTACGTCTCGACAAGGAGCTTTTCTTCCTCGTCGGCGTCCTTCTTTTTGGCCGTTTCATCCGGTTTTGGCGCGGCATCCGCTGCAGGCTTGGCCTCCCTGGGCGCGGAGCGCTTGGCTTCCAACAGCAAAGAGTCTAGGTATGCCATCTTCGAACAGATTAAGCAGGGGGGCTAAAAAAGGATGCCGCTTAGAGCAGATTCGCCGCTCAATCCGAAGTTATCTTGACCGGAATCTCCTGCGGCGCGGTGCAGTCGGCCGCGACGGTCATGATGCCTATACCGTCGGCCTTTGCGGTTGCGTAGGCGGTCTTTGTCTGGCCCGGTTCCAGGTCGAACGCGTCGTTTTCCTGCATCCCCACCAGGCTCACGATGTTCCTTGACGACTGGTCAAGCGCGATGCGCACGCCGGTAATCCTGCCCTTGCCGTTGTTCTTTATCTCGACAAGCTGGGTGGCGCCCACCTTGAGCCGGATTTCGGACGGGCTTCTGGAAAGCTCGGTCTTTCGCGTGAGCGTTATGTTCGCGACTGCGGCCGTCTTTGTGCCGCTGATGCGCACTTCGCCCGAGATGAACGCGGGGTTCTTTTCCGAGTCGGGGTAGTTGGTGGTTATGGAGAACGTCACGTTCGCAGTCTCGCCTGCGGCGATGGTCCTCCTGTCAGCCTTGAAGTAGGGCAGCCGGTCCGAAAGGAGCAGGACCTCGGCGTCGTTTTCGGTGTCGTTGTTGTACACCTGCAGGTTGAATGCCTTGGTGCACGATGGCGCGATGGAGCCGAAGACGAATGCGCTTTCGATTCGCAGCCGCGTCTTTTTGAACATCTTGACCGGCACGGTCCTTGCAGACGCGGCCGTGCTTATCAGGCCCTCGTAGCTTTCGTATTCGGAGGTTTTCTTTATCCGCAGGGAGATGCCCTCGGTGTTGCTTGGGACGTTGCTGAAGACGTACCTTCCGTCTGTCGAGGGGACGGCGCGGTTTGTCTTTATCGACGTGAATATGTACGGCGAAGCGAGGAACTCGGCCTCGACCTGCGCGCCAGAGATTGTCGCGTTGGTGTCCGCTTCGGTGAGGATTATTGTGACCGTCAGCGGTTTTGGGAGCACTGCCAGCCAGAAGTAGAGCAGGCCAAGCATCACGAGCGCGGCCAGCACCAACGCGCCGTACTTTTCGCCGATGTCTTTGGACTGTGCGAACACCGCTCCGGCCGCCTTCATGGCCTTCTGTCCGGAATCCTCCTCGTCGGAGTCGGCCTCTTCAAACCTCGGTGCGGGCATGTGATTATCGCAACCTATTGGGAAACCGCGCTATAAATTGATTGCGAGTTGGGTTGTCGGCGGTTCACTTGCCTTCAACCGCAGCAGACAGGTCCGCAGGGTCCACGACAAGCCGGAAGTCGCGTATGATTTCGCCAAACAGCGCGTTTGCGGCAATGCCGGGCTTTTCCTTCTTCTTCCTTGCGACAAGTTCGGCCACCTGCTTTTTGGAAAGCCTGGCAAGCCCGGTTTCAAGCACGGCGCCGATGTTCTTTCCAGCGCACAAGCCCTCGATTATCGGCACCGCCGCGGACTTTGTAAATTTCTTCTGGCCGTAAGATTCGAAGAATTCCGCAAGCACTGCCTGTGAAAGTTTCGAGGTGTCCGCGCCCTTCCTGCGAACGGCAGTGACCGTCTCGGCAAGAGTTGTTGCAATGAAGCTCGGGTCAACGCCCCTGATTTCTGCGAACAGCTCGAACTGTTCGGAGTAGTCCCTTGCAATCCTTGCGGCCATCTCCGAAGAAAGGCCGAACGGTTTCTTCTGGTATTCTTCCGCCTTTTGCTCGAACGTCTTCGGGGTTTCGATTGAATCAAGCATCTTGGAATTTACCGCAACCGGCGGCACGTCCGTTTCAGGATACATCCTCGCGCTCCCCGGAAGCGGCCGCATGTACTCGGTCTTTTCTCCTGCGGCCTTGCGGGTTTCCTTCACAACCCCTTCGTGCGCGGCGGTTGCCCTTGCATAAACTGCCTCAAGCGCACGCGTTGCTTTTGCCTTGTCGGTCACAACAGCAACCCACGCATCTGCTTTTTCGCATCCTGTTGCCTTCGCGATTTCTGTTGCCGTGTCCTTTGAAATGCCATATTTTGTTTCCAGGTCCTCGTCGGAGTGGATTATGCCGCCTACTCCTGCAGCAGCCTTTGCATATGCGGAAAGTTCGGTGCCGAAGCGGTGGTTTTCCATCAGCTCAATTCCAAGGATGCCGGAGAATCCGGAGAGCCGTGTTGCGTATGCGCCGGCAGTTCCGGACTTGATTGCCTTCTGTATGAACGGCGCGGTCGCCTTTGCAAACAATGCGGTGACGTCAACGACTTCAGCCGCATCGACTTTTTTCGGTGCTTTCTTTGCAAGCGCCTTAACAGCAACCTGCCTTTTCGCTTCGTTGTCAACTAGCTTGTCAAGAACGTCAAGTTCCTGCGCGCCCTTTACCTCGACGCGGTTCCCGCCGGAAACCGAGACGTTCAGGTCCTGTCTAATCGTTCCGATACCCCGCTGTACTTTTCCAGTTGAGCGAAGCATCGTGCCAATCTTGAACGCAGTCTCCTTTGCCTGCGCGCCGCTCTTGATGTCCGGGTCCGTTGCGATTTCAACAAGCGGGATTCCCAGGCGGTCGAGGCGGTATGTGGCTCCGGCAGGGCTTGTTTTTCCTTGCGCGTCTTTTTGCTCTGCGTTCACGATGCCGGAGCTTTCCTCCTCGATGCAAATGGTCTGTATGCCTACTTTTCCAAAGGATGTTTCCACGTAGCCGCCAAGCGCAACCAGTGCCGTCCGTTGGAACCCGCTTGTGGCGCTGCCGTCAACAACAGTCTTTCTCATCACGAAAATCTCGTCAACGACGTTGGCGTGGAGCATCTTTGCGACCTGCAATGCGGTTTCCAGCGCCTCCGCATTGAGCTCAAACGGCGGCTCCTCGTCGGTGTCAACTAGGCACGCCGAATTCTCAATGAGCTGGTATTCGAACTCGCGCTTTCTCTGCGCCTCGAACTTTGCAGCAGGGTCAAGCACTCCCAGCTCCCCGGACACCGCGGCAAGCCTGCGCCTTATCGTGCCTTTTGAGGCCGCCTCGTCAAGCACCGTCCTGCAGCCGCAGAAAAGCTTGTGCTTGGTTGCGAGCCGCTGGTGGATTTCGATTCCGCACTTTAGTTCTGGTTTTGAACTTGTGCGATGAACAGTCATTTTTTTCACTCAATAATATTCGTGCCTTTGGTTGTACTCGCCCGCGACGTTGGTTGCCATCAGCTCGGCAACGTCCTTTTCGCTCTTCTTCTGCGCAAGCGCCCAGCCGAGCTTTACATACGCCGTCTCGGTGAGCATGTCGGAAAGGTACTGCACCCCGGCCTGCGACAACAGCCTTCCCGCGGAGTATACGAACGGGTTGGCCTTGCCGTGGATGCACTGCGTGGTCATGCACACGTGCATTCCTGCGTCAGTTGCGCGCCTTATCGCAGGAAGCCAGCAGTCCTCCTTGCACAGCGGGCTTGTGGAAACGTGGCCCAGGCCGGTGCCTTCGATTATGATTCCCTTGTATTTTTTCGAGGCGTAGTAGTCAATTATTTCAGGGTCGCTTGAGGGGTACATCTTGAGTATCGCCACCTTGGGCTCGAAAGCGGCAAGCGGCTTCGCACCGGGGGTTTCCTCGCGCTTTGCGGCGTTGGCGTTAGTCCTTTCAATTTTGCCATCCGGCCAGATTTTCGCAAGCGCAGGCTCGTTGACCGGCTGGAACGCGTCCCTGCGCGACGCGTGGAGCTTGCGCACCTTGGTTCCCCTGCTTGCGTGGCAGTAGTCGTCGTTTGTTGTAGCGTGCATCACTATTGCCTTCTCGCCGATGTCTGACGCTGCGTATGCGGCCGCACAGGTGAGGTTCATTATGCCGTCGAAGCTGCCCCTGTCCGGTGAGCGCTGCGCGCCTACAAGCGCGATGGGCTTTTTGTACTGCGAAAGCATGAACGAGAGCGCGGCGGCCGTGAAGTGGAGCGTGTCCGTGCCATGCGTCACGATGAGCCCGCGGGCTTCATCGCCGTCCATCTCAGCCGCGGCAATTTTCGCAATGTCCTGCCATTGGCGGTAAGTCATGTCCTCGGAAAACACGCGGAACGGCGAGTAGAACGCGCAGACGTTCACGCGGTCGGTGAATCCGGGTATTGCCGCAGCGATGTCCTCTGCGTCAAGCTTACCGTGCACGCCTCCGGTCGCATAGTCGACCACGGACGCGATGGTGCCTCCGGTTGCAATCATCGCGATTTTTGGGAGGTTGTTTGCGGGTTCGGCTGCTGCGGCTTTAGCCTTCTTTTCCGCGGCTCCACTTTTTTCGCTCCTTGCAGTTTTCTTTGCGTCCGAAGCCTTTGCAACTACCTTGATTTCCTCTATCTTTCCCGCGGAAATTCCTGCGTTGTAGCCGGAATCCAGCTTGAGTATTAAGCAGTCCGTGTCGCCGTACTCTATGCGCGGCATCACCAGCCCCTCAAGCCTCAGGCCGTCCTGGGTGCTCACGGCTATGCGGTCAAGTTCGGACGCCTTGGCCTTTTCCAACAGTTTTGCAAGCTTGCCGGCCATATAGTCACAAAGATGTTTTGGCGAATTTTTATTACCTTTCAAAAGGCGCCGCCGTGCGTGAGGTTTTTTTATTCGGCAGGCACCACTTAATAATGGTGTTTTGATGAATCCCCACCTTCTTGTTTGCCCCAAGTCGACCTATGTCGTGACCCGCGGCAGCGACGGCAACGTCCTCAAGGTCCACGGAAAGTACCTGGCGTGCGAAACGCCCCTGCCCCTGGCTGATGCAGTCAAGAAGCACGGCGCAACCGCGGACCGCCACCTCGTTACGGACGTGTCAACGCACCCGAAGGTGGTCACCCTCGGCAACGGCAAGCACTATTTTGTGGACAGGCACGGCGCAATAACTGGCCAGGTGGTCCTGTTTGACGCCGAACGCCGCATGAGTGTGCTGCAGGAGATTTCCTTTCCAAACAAAAAGCAGTGAACTGCCGGGTGCTTTTCAGAGCCTCTTGCTCACGAACGTGCCGTCCGTCCTGTAGCCCTGCTTGTAGTAGTATTCCTTCACTCCGACGCCGCTGATTACCAGGAGCTTCTTGGAGTCGAACTCCTCTTTTGCAATGCGCTCGGCCTCGGCAAGCAGCTTCTTTCCGTATCCTTTGTGCTGTGCGGCGTGTGCCTTGCGCTCCGAAATCGGCAGCTCCTCGCCGTACACGTGCAGTTCGCGGATGCCGCAGTTTTCTCCGACTTCCTTGACGTACGTGTCTTCCGAGGGCTTGCGGACGCGGCAGATTCCCATCAACGCGTCGTTGGTTTTGTCCACCATTGAGAGGAATATTTCCTTGCCGTCGCTTGCGTCATAGTCTATTCGCTCAAGCTCAACTGCGGAGTAGTCCGGCCTGATTTTTTCGTGCTTGGTTCGGAACCCGACTTCGCGGCAGCGGATGCAGTCGCACTTCTTGCCGTGTGCAAGCATGTCCTGCCGCACAAGCTGGCGTATGTTGAGCGCCATTATGCCGTGGCCAATCAGGTTTGACGGGATGTCGCGCTCGATGCGCATGACCCGGGTGTATTTCGGCAGCCGCGCCTTGATTTTGCCCAGCAGCTTGAGCGCGGTCAATTCGTCGTAAGGCTCGTACTCGCCCTTCTTCCACAGCTCGTAAAGCCCGGTCCCGGGCATCACCAGCGTCGGGTAAATCTTGAGCATGTCCGGCCGAAAGCGCGCGTCGTCAAAAAGCATCCGGAAATAGTTCTCGTCGTCCTTTGGCGTGGCAAACAGTCCCGGCATCATGTGGTAGCACACCTTGAGAAGCGCGTCCTTGCAGTTCTTGGTCGCATCGGCAACGTCTGCAACGGTGTGGCCGCGCCGCGCCTTCCTGTAGACTTCGTCGGAAAGCGTCTGCACGCCAAGCTCGATGCGCGTGGTGCCGATGCGCAGCAAGTCCACGACCTCCGGCTTGCTTGCGCAGTCCGGCCGCGTCTCAATAGTAAGGCCAATCATCCTGTGCGTGGCGTGCTCGTTTGCCTTGAGCGCAGCAGCAAGGGTCCGAGATTTTTTTCCATTGAACGCTTCAAGCGCACCTTTCAGGAACTCCTCGCGATATTTCTTTGGCTGCCTGTTGAACGTGCCACCCTGTATGATGAGTTCGCACTTTGTGGACGCGTGGCCGCTGATTCGCAGCTGCTCAAGCCGCGCGCAGGTCATCTTGTATGCGTCAAAATCGTTCTGCTTGGCCCGCCTTGCGCTGGGCTCGAACCCGGTGTAGCTTTTGGGCGCGTCGATGCCCTGCGGGCAGTAGATGCAGGAAAACGGGCAGCTGTCAAGCGGCCGCGTCATTATGGCGATGTTGGTGATTCCGGAAAGCCCGCGCACATCCTTAATCTTGAGCAGTCCGGCAAGCTTTCCTGAAATGTCCGCGCCGCGTGCCTCAAGCTCGGAGAACACCTCGGCGCTCTTGATGACGTTTGCGAGCTTGAACTTCTTTGCGTATGCGTTCTTGAGCTTTTCAAACTCCTGCTTGCTTGGGGTGGTGCTTTCGATTTCGTCGCACAGCTGCGAGATTGCGGTCTCGCGGTTCTTCACGTTGCCTTCCGGCTCGAGCACGATGCGGCCTGCCTTGAGGAACTTTTTCGCGTCAATCCGGTCGTAGTCGAAAGTCAAAATCAAGGCACCGCTAGGAACTTCATGAACGGGCTGCTGCGCTTGTTGCCGCAATCCCACAAGCTCATTTTGCCATCAATGCGTCGTAGGCGTTTGCCGCAAACGCAAGGAAACCGACAACCGCCTGTTGCGAGTTGGAGAACAAAAGCAGGCCGTATCCTGCGGACTGCACGTCCTCAAAAAGCGACGCCTTGGACGTTATCGAGGCAGTGGCAGTTGCGTTGACGCGGTTGCTTGAAAGGGACACCGCAGTGAACGTGATGGGGTATGTTGCCTGCTCGTTGGAGATTATTTCAAATTGGGTGTTCGCCTTGGACTGGCGCACCACCGTGACCTTCTTTGAGTACTTCACCGCGCCGGGGAAACCGGATACCGTGACGTTGTACGTGTCGGTTGCCATTGCCTTGTTCTCCAGAGTAAGCGTGTAAAGCGCTGGCGTGCCAACCGCGACAGTTGCCTTGGACGGCGCTGCGGACATGTTGAACACGTTGCGGCTCACGCGCACCTTGCCCGTAAGAACCAGGCTGCCGGAGCCTTCGTACTCGTCAACGGGCTTCATCTTGAACGTGTATTCGCCGTCAGCTGCCTGGGGCGAGACAATGAGGAATGCGTGGAAGTTGCGCTCGTAGGTCTTGCCGTTCTCAAACGTCCAGCCAGCAGGAATCGAGCCGGGCACGAAGTTGAGCTGGTCCCACACCGCGATTACGCCGGGGTTTCCTGCAGCCGGGTCGCCTGAAGGCTCGCTTGCGCTTATCTCCAGGCTCTGGCCCGGGCCTACTGCGCCAAAGTCAACGATGGTGCCGTCGTACGCGGTCGCGGCAACCGGTGCCGTAATCTCAAGGTACGATGCAGCTGAAAGCTGCGCAAAAAGCGCGACTACGAAAACGAACGGAATCAAAAGTCTGGTCTGTGCCATGATTACCACTTCTTATTGAGTTTTCTTTGCCTTTGGCTGATTATAAATCCATTTGAAAGCCAAGTCCCTGAATCCCCTGGCTAGTCGAACTCGCCGGCGTTCATCTTTGCGTAGAACGAGTCCATGAACTGGCAGACCTTGTCGTTCTGAGTTATGCCGTGCGAAATCAGGTAGGACAGCACGGTTTTTCTGCGCTCAAGCTCGTCGCTTACCTCGTTGATGCTGCGCGCGGTTATCGCCGCAAGTTTTTCCTTGGACTGTATCGGGAGCTTGGTGCGCTCGAGGCTGCGGCTTTCCGGGTTCCAGGCGAATATCTCGTTGAGCGCGACGCGGTCGTCCAGGCTTGACACCTCGCTTACCTGCACCACCCTGCGCTTGGTCTCGTTTCCCGCAAAGCGCAGCCGGTTCTGCACTACTATGATGTCGACAAGCGGAATCAGCGAGCGGGGCACGTTCATCGGCGCGTTCTCAAGCCTGCGCACGGTGTCCCTGTCGGAGTTTGCGTGCAGCGTGGCAAGCACGCCCCGGTGGCCGACGTTCATCGCGGTGAAGAGGTCCTGCGCTTCCGAGCCGCGGATTTCGCCCACGATTATCCTGTCCGGCCTCATCCGCAGCGCGTTCTTGACCAGGTCCTCCAGGCTTGCCTTCTGGTTCGACTCCAGCCGGACCCAGTTCTCGCGCAGGCTGGGGTTTATCTCAAGGGTGTCCTCGATGGAGATTATGCGCTCGCTTTGCGGCACCAGGCTCAAGAGCGCGTTCAGCGTTGTTGTCTTTCCGCTTGCGGTGCCGCCCACCACGAGTATGTTGAGCGGGTAGACCCCGAAGCCGTCCAGGCACGTCCACAAAAACGCGGCGACATCGATTGTCAGCGTGCCGTTGTTGACAAGGTCGACGATGCTGAGCGGCTTGTACTGGAACTTGCGGATTGTGATTGAAGTGCGGAACGCGGTGGGCTCGAACACCACGTTTCCCCTGCAGCCGTCGGCAAGCCGGATGTTGTTGAACGGCTTGGTCTCGTCGCATCCAAGCTGCGTTAGCAGCGCGCGCATCTCGTAGTCGTTGTGCAGCACGAGGTTGGTGCGGCACATCCCGTACTTGCGGTGGTAGACGATGACTGGCGCGCCCGGGCCGTTGATTATGACTTCCTCCAAATCCGTGTCTCGGAAAAGGGGCTGTATCAGCCTGTAGCCGTGCACCGCGTCGGTGACGTAGTCAGCCACCTTCTCGGCATCGACTTTTTTTTGCGCCGCAGCGGCAAACTGCACGATGGCCTCGCGGAACGTGTCAAGCGCCTCCTTTGGAAGGGGCTTGCCCGTCGTTGTCTTGTCTCGCGAGGATACGAACGACTCGAGCGAGTCGGTGTCCGCAAACCCGGTCGCCTTTGCGAACGCGCCAAGGGTGGTCTTGTCCATCAAAAGGTCGCAGAACTTCTGCGCAAGCGTAAGCTCGTCCTTTGTAAGCGCGTCCGGCCTGACTGTATACCGGCACATCGGATAGTCCTGCGTTATCTCGGCGTCCAAAATGATTCACTTTCCGCTTTGCACAACCATAATCGTGCGGCAGTAGAAAAAGCCACCGCAACCGCCTGCGCCTGCTTTGTGGCTGTAAAAATCCGCAGCCCGAATGTTTATAAAGGGTTTAAAAGTTATTCTAATGCCTTTAAATATCTTTTACGGTTGGTGTGTCACGATGGCCAAGCAGTCTAAACCAAAGCGAAGAATCGATACCTCGTTCAATGTCGAGAACATTGTAGCGTCGGCGAACCTCAAAGTCGAGCTCGACCTGTTCAACATTGCGATGGAAATCGACAACGTCGAGTACGAGCCCGAGCAGTTCCCCGGCGCCATCATGCGCCTCAAGGAAATCGGAACGACTCTTTTGCTCTTCAAGAACGGCAAGATAATCTGCTCCGGCGCAAAGAACGAGAAGCAGATTGGGCAGTCGATAAAGCGCGCAGTGGAATTGCTTGAGAAGTACATGCAGTTCCCCGAAGACAAGAAGTAGGTGCTCAACCACCTGCCGGGCACGTGCCTTCCGGGCCGTCCGGCCTTTTTTTATTTTCCCCTATGCAAGGGTTTAGTATGGACTTTGCGCCAATCGCGTTCGGCCTTGACCCGCTCTCAATAGTCGCAATCGCGGGAATGGTCGTGGTGCTGTGGTCCAAGATGGGGAAAAACTGGGGTTTTTAGCTTATGTTCGGACCTGACCCCTTCTCGGACCCGGTGTCTTTCCTTGCGCTCTGGATAATCCTTGTTGCGGCGTGGGAGTTCGCAAACTCCGGCGTGCCTTTCCTCTGAGCCGGCCGTGCAAAACCGTTTTATCTGCGCCAGCAGTGCATAGTACCGACCAATTTATGAAACGCCCTTCAAGCACAGCAGGTTCCGGCGCCGCAACCGCGGCAAAGTTCGAGGCGGTTGCGTCCAAGGTTGCAGCAATAGTGAGCCCGACAGCAAGCGAGGCGGCTGCGGAGAAGGCGTTCGCAAACAACGTCGTGCAAAAACTTTCCAAGCTACTTCCGCAGGCAAAGGTCACGTTCATCGGCTCCGCTGCGCGCGACACGGGGCTGCGCGGAAGCCGCGACATCGACATCTTCTGCGCATTCTCAAAAGGCTCCGAGGACGAAATTGTCGCAAAGACTTTTGCTGCAGCGCGTGCAAGCATCAAGGGTGCCAGGTGGGAGAAGCACTATGCCGAGCACCCCTATTTGCAGGCTAAAACCGGCGGGTTCGAAGTCGAGGTGATTCCCTGCTTTGCAATCAAGGAAAACCAGCGGATTATTTCCGCAGTAGACCGCTCGCCGCTTCACATGGCGTACCTGGAACGCAAGCTGACTTTGGCTCAGCGCAGGGACGTGCGCGTGCTCAAGCAGCTGCTCAAGTCAGCGGGAATCTACGGCGCCGAGGCCCGGATTGGCGGGTTTTCCGGCTACGTCTGCGAACTTCTAGTGCTAAACTACCGCAGCCTCTTCAACCTGCTGCAGGCCGCGTCAGGCTGGCGGCTTCCTGTTGTAATCGACATCGAGGGCCAGTACTACCAGGACGACAAGGCCGCTCTTGCGAAGTTTCCGGGCACCCAGCTTGTCGTAGTTGACGTTACTGACAAGGAGCGCAACGCCGCAGCCGCGATTTCTCCTGACAGCCTGGCGTCGTTCATGACGCTTGCACGCTCGGTTGTGGCAAAGCCTTCCACAGAGCTGTTTTTCCACAAGGAAAAAGCCCCTTCAGATTCGGCAATTGCATCCGGCCTTTCGGGGCGCGGCACGTACGTTGTCCTCGTGAAGGCAGGTGCGCCTGCAATAGTCGACGACATCTTCTACCCCCAGCTTGCAAAGACCCGCGAGTCAATGGCCGCCTACCTCAAGCGCAGGGGGCAAATCCTAGTTGACAGCGCGCACTTTTCGGACGGCAATTCAACGTACCTTCTCTTCGAATTCGCCTATCCCGCGGCACCACCCATCGAGGTGTGCAACGGACCGCCCGCAATCGACGCGCCCGCAGTCGCTGGGTTTGTTTCAAGCAGGAGCAAGGCCGCAATCCGCGGGCCGTTCGTACGCGAAGGCCGGCTGGTTGTCGAAGTCCTGCGGAAGCTTCCTGCAGAAAAGGCGGTTGCGGAGTACCTGCGTTCGTGCAAGAACCTGGGTGCCGCAAGCCATTTTCAGGGCCCGTTGAAAAAAGCGAAAGTTTTTGCCGGGCCGCGGAAGGTCGTTGCTGCGGTTTCTGCAAGCGCAAAGCCGGAGCTTGCAGGCTATGTTTTCCGCCGCGCGCACTGGCTCTAAATCGCGTCCTGGCCGTTCCGGCTTACTGTGGTCGGGTCAAAGCTGTCCTGCTTTGAGCGCGAGAACTCGTACAATGCCGTAGCCTCCGCTGCCTCGCGCAGGCCGTCCTCGTGCGTTATCACAAACACCTGCGAGAACCCGCCAGGCCCCGCGGCCTCGCGCAGTGCGGCGCTCAATGCGGTTATCCCCGCAGTGTCCAGGTTGTGAGTTGGCTCGTCGAGGATGAGCACGTCGAGCCTTGGCGCGAGCACGCGCGCAAAGGACATCCGCAACGCAAGCGATGCGATGCTGCGCTCGCCTCCGGACGCGCGTTCCGCGCCAATCCATTCATTGTTTGCAGTGCAAAGCTCGAGTGCGTAGTCGTCCGAAAGCGGGGAAAGCCGGGCCGACGAATAGTCCTCATACGGGTAGAGCCGGGTCCACGCCGAGGCCAGCTCGTAGTTGACTGCGCTGATGAGCCGAGTTCGCAGGTTTTCCTGCACCTCGACAAGCGCGTTCTGCATCGCCTTGGCCTTCGACGCCCTCTGTGAAATCTTCGCGGCTTTCTCGATTCGTTCCTTGGAATCTGCGATGTTTTTGCGTATTGCCGCAGCCTCGTTTCTTTTTATCTGGCCCTGGCCGAACGCCTTTTCCTTTTCGGAGGCCAGCTCGAACACGCGCCGCATCGCAACCTCGCGGTCTGCCTCAAGCCTTGCGTGCGTTTCCTCGTCTTTGTATGTCCCCTCGGCCAGGAGCGATTCGCGCAGCCGCAACTGGCCTGCCCTTTCATCCTGCAGGCGGGCAATCTTTTCAAGGGCTGCGGACAGCGCCTTTTGTTCGAATGCAACCGCGGACGCAAGCTGCCCGGCTTTTGAAAGCTCCGAGTTCTTTTGCCGCTCCTGTGCAAACGACTCCTTGGCAGCTGCAACGAGGCCGTCCGCTTCAGCGGCCTTGTCGGCCTCGGATGCAAGCCGGGCGTGTTCTGGAAGAAGGATCGTGATTTTCTGCAGGCAGGCGGCAGACTTTTCGGAAAGGCCGCGCAGCTCGCGCTCCTTGGCGTCCTCGGAGGAAAACAGGGCCGCCGCAGCAGCGGCCTCGGCTTCGTAGTGCCTAACTTCATCCGCCTTTTTTTGCGAGAGCCGCACCCGCTCGCCTTGCTCCAGGGGCTTTTCGCACACCGGGCACTCCGCACCCGTCGACTTCAACGCGTCAAGTGCCTTGCGTTCAGCGTCAAGCTGCGCTTTGTACTGGCTTGCCTTCTGCTGGTAGCCTGCCTTTGCCTGCGATGCAGCAGCAAGCTTTTCGGCAAGCCCGGCCTCGTTTGCCGCGCCTGCCTGCGCAAGTATCCGTAAAAGAGCCGCTTTCGTATCTTCAATTTCGACGGATGCCTTTGCGTGGCGTTCGGCCGCCTGCCTTGCAGCAGACTGCCTTGATGCCGCATGCATCAGCGAAGTTTCCAGCGCGCGCAGCCTGTTGTTGCTCTGCACAAGTTCTGTTTCGATTTCCTTGGCGTTGCGTCCCGCAACCCCCTCTGAAAGCTGCGCAATCCGGTTGCGCCGTTGCGTTTCCTCCGCCACAAGCGCGCCAAGGGCAGCTTCGTTTTTTTGTATCCCCGCCTCGGCCAGCCTGATTTTGTCGCGTGCAAACCGCGCGGCCTCCGCCTCGCGGTTTTTCTGCTCGAGGCCCGCGCGCGAGGCTTTCTCGGCATCGTCAAGTTCCATCACGCGCCCCTCAAAGAACGCGGCGGATTCCTCCGCGGCAACAAGCAGCCCTTCGGCCTGCGCCACCTGCTCTGCGCTTGCGGCCGTTGATGCGACTGCGTTGGCTTCCGCCGCCAGCTTGTTTGTTGCAGTCGAGAGGCTCTGCCGTGCGACCTCAAGCCGCTCCAACCCGAGCAGGTCGTCAAGCTGCCTCTTGCGGTCGCCCTTTCCCACGGTAAGGAAGTGGTCTATTCTGTTCTGCTCGCAGTATGCGGTCCGCACGAACGTCTCGTAATCCATGTCCAGCAGTTCGCACACCCTCTCGGTGACTCTCTGCGGCTGCGGGCCCTCCAAGAGGACGCCGGCCTTTCGCAGGAACGCCTCGCTGCCGCCTTCGTTGATTTGCCTTGCAACGGAATATTTTTCTCCTTCGACTTCAAAGTCAACCCGGACCGATGCCGCTTTCGGCTTGCTGTCCGCGGCAAATCCCCGGATTACGTCCGAAAGGGAAAGCTTGTGGCTCTTCAGCGCGGGGAAGGTGCCAAAGAGCCCGAGGCACAGCGCCTCCATGACCGAGCTCTTGCCGCTTCCCATCACGCCCACGATGACGTTCGTGCCGGACCCGAAGGTAAGCGAGGTGCTTTCGTGCGTCTTGAAGTCGGTAAGCTCTATTGCCGTAATCATTTCGGATGCCGCCGTCCCGATTGTTTTTCCGAAGGACTACGTGCTTGGAAAGGGTTTAGATTCCTTTGGCTGGCCGGTTCCGGTGGTGCGGAGAAAGAGCGCGGCGACCCGGTAGCCGCTAGTGGTCCTTAATCGCTTCCCACATCACTTGCTGGCGCGGGTCCACTTCGATTCCGTGGTCGGTTATCTCGTACGGGTGGATGGCCTTGTCGTGCTTGGTGCCGCGCATCTTCTTGACGCGCAGCGCGCGCAGCTGGGGCATCATGTAAAGCATCACCACCGCGTCGCAGAGGAAGTCCTCTACGCCGAAGCGGCTCGACTCGTTGTGCAGCGCCTCGCAGGGAAGCATCGACGTGCAGTGCTTCCTGCGCAACAGGTCTAGCGTGGAGCTCATCATCAGCCGCAAGAGCTGGTTGTCGCCGGTCCAAATCGAGAACGCGGTGACCGAGTCGATAACTACGCGCTTTGCGCCTATCGCCTCGATTTCCTCCTCTATCTGGCCCATCTCGGAGTTGATTTTCTCGAAGACGTTGCCTTCCTTGAACACGTTCATGTGGTAGACTGAGAAGAGCTTGTCCTGTGCCAGCTTGTCGAAGTCCCAGCCGAAGTTTCTCATGTTCCAGGCAAGGTTGACTTCAGGCTCGTCAAGGGTTATGTAAAGCCCCGGTTCGTTGTCCTTTGCGCCCTGAAGGAGGTATTGGAGCGAAAATATCGTCTTGCCAGTGCCGGCCTCGCCCGAAAGAAGTACTTGGCTTTGCGGTATGAAACCGCCGTTTATCAGTTCGTCGAATCCGGGGATGCCGGAGCCGATGCGTTCAGAAGGCATAATTCCCCTCGCACAGAGTAGGCTTGGGAGCTATTTATGCCTATTGAGAAAAAGTTTGAAAGAAAAAGAGTCGTGGGCGTTGCCTGGGTTTAAAGCAGGCCCGCTTCCTCGAACTGGACTTCGGACACGCCCTTGACCGTGCGCACGAGCTCCTCGAAGTCCTTCATCTGTGCGTCCTCGCAAACAAACGACGCCATGATTGCCTTTGCGCCGAACGCAATCTCGACAATCTTTGTGCTTGAGCACTCCGGAAGCTTCTTGATTTCAGCCGAGAGCGCCTCGATGTCAACGCCCTCTTCGGGGTACGTCTTGATTACCGTGATAACTTTGCCCATTCCAAACCACCAAAAAACATTTTCAGATGCTCTCGAAATATTTCCGTATCTTTGAGGACTTGTATTTTTCCGGGTAATTAGCCTTTGCCCGAAACACCTTCGTCCCTTCCAGGCCGGCCCTTTTCAGCGCCTCCCTGATTTTTCCTTCCCTTGCCCACTGGTCATATCCCAGCACTATTGCGTTGGGCTTTTCTTTGCGCACTGCGGCAAAAAAATCCTGCGAGTCGCCAAGAACTGCCTTGTCGACAATCCCGACGGATGAAACGAGTGCGAGCCTTTCTTTTTGCGAAAAGTACGGCTTCCTTCCCTTTATCATCAGCGCGTTCGAGTCGCGGCTTACGACCACGACAAGTTCGTTGCCGCGCCTTTTCGCCTGCGCAAAAAAGTCGATGTGCCCGGGATGGAGGAAGTCGAACGTGCCGGCAACCAGGACCTTGCCTCTTGCCATACGCGCACGCAACTCCCGAATCATCCAACTGGTCTTATGGCCCGCGGAAACCGCACTTGCAGATGTACCTAGTGTTGTTCTTTCGGCACGCGGCGCAGCGTATCATTGTCTCCTTGCCGCACGACGGGCACTTGAAAGTGACATAGTCGTTTGTGCCGGAGCCACAGCTTGAGCAAGTCTTCATTTTCAAAAACACCTTTCAAAAGCGATTGAATGACACTGCCTAGGGGCAAGAACGCCACTAAAAGCAGGTATATTCATTAGGGCTGGAAACGCTTAAATCCTGTCCTACTTGCATCCATAGGCGGATGGTTTGGGCATTTTCGGTGCTTAGTATGGTCGACAAAAAACGCGCAGTCAAGCTCCTCCAGAGCCTGGTCCGGACAAACTCCGAAAACCCGCCCTGCGACTGCAGAAAGATTGCCGCGTTCGTCAAGAAAGAGATGGCGTCTGCGGGGCTTTCCGTGAAAGCCTACGAGTTCCGCAAGAACGCGCCTGCCCTCGTTGGCACCCTCAAGGGCGCAGGCAAGGGGAAACGCAAGTCGCTTCTACTGATGCCTCACATGGACACCGTGCCTGCGGGCAAAGGATGGAAGCACGACCCGTTTGCGGCCAAAGTCGAGGGCAGCAGGATGTACGGCCGCGGCACTCAGGACTGCAAGATTCACGTTGCAGCCTGCATCGAGGCCGTTCGCAGTATCGTCGAGTCAGGGGCAAAACTTGAAGGCGACCTTGTTGTTGCGATGATTCCAGACGAGGAAACCGGAAGCGAAAGCCTCGGGAAGCTGCTTGAAAAGAAAATCATCAACCCCGACTTTCCACTAATCTTGGACGGCTGTGACTTCCGGGCCATAACCGTTCAGAAGGGCCTTGTGCAAATGCGCGTCGAGGTCTTTGGCAAGAAGGCGCATGCCGCGTGGCCGACGCTTGGAACCAACGCAATCAAGCAATCGGCAGCAATCATCTCCGACCTTTCGCGGCTTTCGTTCAAGTTCAAAGCACACGCGCTGCTTACCGGCCCGACCTTGAACGTCGGCAAAATCAAGGGCGGCGAGATGGTCAACATGGTGGCAGACCATTGCGAGTTTGATGTCGACATACGCTACCTGCCGGGTATGTCATATACTGCAATAATGCGACAGGTGCGCTCAATCATCTCCAAGCACACCAAAGACTACAAGATAACCATAACCGACCACAAGGAGCCATACCTGGCTGACAAGGACCTTCCGCCTGTGAAGCTGCTGCTTTCGTGCATGAACCGGCGCCGCAAAACAATCCTTGCAGGAAGCCCCGGTGTGAACGAGAAAGTATTCTTCAAGAGACGCAACGCCGTCTCAATCGGCTTCGGCCCTGAGAACATGGCGCACGTAACTGACGAGTACGTTCGCCTCCAAGACCTCTACGACGGCACAGCTGCGCTTGAGGACTTCGTGCGTGCGTTCCTCAAGGAAGCTTAGCGAGTTTTCCCGGTCAGCGCAGCTCAAAGAACTCTGCGAAGTTTCTCATGTACTCAAGCTCCTTATCGCCGCCGATTGCGTCCAGGTATTTCCTCTGCAGGCACGCCGCCTGCATCGCGGTCCTGGGGGCTATTTTGTTGAATCTATTAAAGTTCATTTTCGGGCTTTTTTCCAATGCCTTGCCGACTTTTTCAAGCTCGTCCGGGTTGTGCCTGAGCATCTGGTAAATCACGTTTTCCTTCGTGCGCTCGTTACGGTCCTGTGCAAGGTCGTACAGGTCGTCGTCCACCTGCAGTGCCATGCCCATGTTCTCGAAAGCGCGCTCGATTTTCTCCGCGTCCTTTTTGGGTATGTCGTGGGCAACGTTCATCACAGCAGCCATGGCCCGCGACATCTCCCCGCTGGTCTTTATGCGGAATGCCACCGATTCGTCAAATCCCTTCAGCCCGCCTTCGCGCTCTTTGACTGCCGCAATCATGCGCTTGGAGGACTCGGTGAACGTTCTCTTGAGCTGCTGTTGCCTTCTTTCATCCATCTGTTTGGCCGATTCGAAAAAGTCCCTGCGGATTTGCCGCACTTTTTCGCTCTTCAGTATATTCCCGACGGATTGCGCCCCTCGCCTGTCAAGCTCCGAGTCAACCGCCGCCACGAACCGGACGTAGTGCGAAAAAGGCCCTATGGCTTTTTTGTCGATGTCTTTGAATTTGATGTTCGCAGCCGAAAGCCACGAGTTGGCAAAGCCGTTGGCCCAGACCGCACCCTCGTACTTGTTTTCACTGAACTCCGTAAATATTGGCCGGTAGGTATTCCACCTGGCAGGCACCGTAGCTGCTGCGTGTAAAAATGCCCCGACGGCCCGCCCGCGTATCATAGTGCGTCCAAAGGGTGACTTGCGCGTGTTATTTATGCGTTGCTTTGCCCAATACATATCTCCGCAATACTGCGTTCTGCGAATTTTAGTGGGCCCATAGTATAGCTTGGACAGAACGGGAGCTTGCGGAGCTTCAGACCGGGGTTCGAATCCCCGTGGGCCCGCTTAATCTTTCTTATTTATTTTCCGCTGCCGGCATCTTCTCGCCGTTCTTCTTGCTTACCTTCATCGAGAGTATCCCGTCGTTATAGCCGTACTCGAAACGGTACTGCTCGTGCACTTCCTTCCCGCGCGGCACCCTGCACTTTGAAAGCCGCATATTGATGTGGTGCTCCATCAGCTCTGCAGGCCCCTCGCGGTGCATCTGGTAGTGGTTCCGCATGCGGTTTATCATCCCGGCGTACTTCTGCGCGTCAATCTCCACCAGCAGGCACCCGTCGTTGAGTTCCCACTTGTGCGGGATGAAGCTGACCTTGGGATCGGGTGCCCTGTCGCACGCCAAAAGCCTCGTGACTGTCTTTTCAAGCGGCGAGCCGCCGTTGTTGCATTTCGTCATTTTGCAGCCGGGCCTATTTTCGCATTATGCGTATGTTTATGGTTTCAGAGCCCTTGGGCTGGTGCGTGCATATCGTGTGCCCTTTTGAAAGCATCAGGAGCGACTGCGGGTGGCCCTTTTCGTTTTTGCATCCAAGAACCCTTTCTTTTACGTGCACGTTCAGCGCCTTGATGTCGCAAGCGCCCTCAATCCTGTGCGCCTTCTTGATTTTTTCGATCGCTTCGCGGTTTTTGGAAAGGTCTACGGGTATTTCGGCGTTTCCTTTGAGGAATGCCGTCTTTTCCAATACGAGGAGGTCCCCGCCCTTGCCTTGGGTGTCGCCGCAGGCCGAAAGCGTCTTGCGCAGCCGCATCACAAAGACCGGGTTTACCGGCGGTTTGCTTTCCATGTTTTCACCGTCATTCAAAACCTTTTCTGTATCGTGTAAAGGCCGACGAGCCCCTTTCCCCTGCGCATCTGCCTTGGGGTGAAGCCGACTTCGCGGAAGCCCATCTTGCGGTAGAACTTCCTGGCCTTGGCGTTGTTTTCGTTCACCTGGGCGGTGCAGTTGTCGAACCCCCGCGCCTTCATCCAGCCAAGGCATTCCTTCAGCGCGGCGTTCGCAACTCCCTTCCCGTGCACCATTCTTGAGAACGCAATCCCGAAGCCGCAGACTTTGTCCTGCCTTCCGATGCAGGGGCGGATTGAAACAGAGCCAACCACTTTCCCGTCAAGCTCGGAGACTATCCACGGGTGCTTCTTGTCCTCTAGAACTTTTCTGGTGGATTGCAGGCTCAACGGGCGCTCGACCAAAAGGAACTCATTCACTCCGGGCTCATTGACTATGCCGTTGAGCGCCTTGGCGTCCGAAAGCCTCGCTGGCCGCAGTACGAGCGCGCTTTTTCCGAGCGTGATGGTTTTCTTTCCGAACGGCTTGAGTTTCTTTTCCGGCATATTTCCAACGCACCGTTGTCCTGTGTTTATTTGGGGGTTTGGCTTCAATCTGAAAAAAATATTGTCGTTGCTATGGCTTTTGTTTGTTTGCAATCACAATAATTAGAACTGGGCCCGTAGCTCAACGGACAGAGTGCCTGGCTTCGAATGCCGCAAGAGCCCGACAATGTTCGGACTCTTGTCTTACTCTGCGTCGGCAGGAGCAACCAGGCGGTTGCGCGTTCGAGTCGCGCCGGGCCCGCTACTTTTTTTTTAAAAAAAAACTAGTGCTTATTTTCTTGCAATCTTTGCAACAAGGGCCTCAAGCGCGCGCCTTCTGTGGCTGATGGAGTCCTTCGCCCGCTGGCCAAGCTCGCCGAAAGTCTGCTCGTAGTCGTACTCTTCAGGCATGAAAATCGGGTCGAACCCGAAGCCTTCTGTCCCGCGCTCCTTGTCGGCAATCCTTCCTTTGACCTCGCCCTTTGCGCAGAAGACTTTCCCGTCGGGGAATGCGAGGCAGACCGCGGAGACGTACCGCGCGCTCCGGTCCTCGGTCTCGCTGCCCCCAAGCTGCCTTATGATGTCGCGGTTCGCCGCGGCCTGTGAACATGCGGAAGTGGTGCACCCGCAGGTCTTGCCCGCGCGGTCCATGAATCGCGCTGAGAACAGCCCCGGAATCTTTGCAAGCGCGTTGACTTCCATGCCGGAGTCCTCGCCAAGCGCGGGGATGCCATAGCGCGATGCGACTGCAACTGCCTTTATCTTGGCATTATCCTCGTACGTCTTGCCCGTCTCCTCGACTTTGGGCGCGTCAGAGTAATCCGACAGAGGTACCAAGTCGGCGTCCCATTTGAGTATCTCCGCAATCTGGCGGATTTCCTGCACCTTGTGCTTGTTGGTGGTAGCTACGATTATCTTTGCGCGGGTCATTTCGATAGCCTCTTTTTGAGAATCTCCTGAACCGCAGCAGGGTCTGCCTTTCCGCGCGAAAGCCTCATCACGCTTCCCGCTATGAATTGCAATGCCTTTCCGTTCCCGGCCTTGAAGTCCTCGACAGCCTTCGGGTTCTGCTCAACGGCATTTTCGATTATTGCCGAAAGCTCGTCGGAGCTTTGGACTCCCAAAAGTCCTGCCGACTGCGCGTATTGCTCCGCGGTGCTTGCGCCGGTCTTTCCATCCATCATGTCGATGAGTATTCTCTCCGCGACCTTGTCGGTTACTTTCTTTTGCGAAAGCATTACGAGGAGTTCGGTAATGAACTGTTCCTTTGCCGTGACTTTGGCGTAGTCGTACGAGCGGAAGTTCAGCTGTTTCTTGAGCGTGCCGCGCATGAACCCTGCGGCGAGCTTGGCATCCACTTTCCTTGCGATTCGCTCGAACGCGTCCGCCATCGCAAGCTCCATGCAAAGCGCAAATGATTCGTCGTCGCTTGCTCCGTATTGCTTCTTGAAGCGTTCCATCTTCTTGCGGGGCAATTCGGGGAGAGAGTCGGAGATAATCTTAAGCTGCTCCTTTGTAATCGCAATAGGCTGCACATCCGGGTCGGGGATGTAACGGTAGTCGTCCACGCTCTCCTTCTTGCGCAGGCCCAGGGTGATGTCGCGGTCCTCGTCAAAGTGCCTAGTCTCGCGCACAGGCTCCAGGCCGTTCTTTACCATGTTCTTCTGGCGCGAAGTCTCGTAAGTCAAGGCGGAGAACACTCCGTGGAACGAGTTGATGTTCTTTACCTCAACCCGGTTGTGCCCCTTGATTGAGAGGTTTGCGTCAGCGCGCATGCTTCCCGATTCCACGTCGCGTGCCGCGCCCAGATAGTCCAGGACTGCACGAAGTTCCTCCAAGAACTTTCGCGCGTGGTCCGGCGAGGTGATTACCGGGTCGGTTACGATTTCCAAAAGCGGGACTCCGGCGCGGTTGTAGTCAACGATTCCGGTCTTGAGGTCATACCTTCCGGGGTCCTCCTCGATATGCACTTCGGTAATCGAGACCCCGGCAAGGCTTCCGCCCTCGGCAATCGGGGTTGACGTGCGCTGGTAGTTGGATGGCGAGTCGGGGTAGAAGTAGTGCTTTCTCTGCATCGTCACGCTGTTGTTGATTTTGTCGCACCCAAGCGCAAGGGCGATTTTGAGCGCCTGCTCGAAAGCGTACGCGTTCATGTCAAACGGCTTGGTTCCGGGCTGCGCGGTGCAAGTAGGGCACACGTTCTCGTTCGGTCCTTCCGCGGTCTGGTACTCGGTGCCGCAGCTGCAGAAGAGCTTTGATTTTGTGGCAAGCTGGACGTGGATTTCCAACCCGATGATTACTGTGAGTTCGGATTCGTCCATTTTCAGCAACCCAATGAAGATTCAATCTGCGCCATCAGCGACATGGTCTCGTAATCTGCGCCGCGCTTCCCAATCACCTGGAGCCCCACCGGGAGCTTCCCGATTTTTGCGCACGGCACGCTTCCAGCTGGCAGGCCGCACAGGTTTGCGGGCACGGTAAGCACGTCCTCCAAATACGACTGTAGCGGGTCAGTTGCCTTCTCGCCGATTTTCCACGCCAAGTTTGGCATTGTCGGCCCGACTATGAAGTCGCATTTTTCAAGCGCGTCGTCAAACTGCGCGCGGACGTACGCGCGCGCCTTGAGTGCCTTGGTGTACCACGCGTCCTTGTGCTCCTTTGTGGTGATGTATGTACCAAGCATTATACGGCGCTTGCATTCCTTTCCGATGTTTGCAGTTCGCACCTTGCTCACTGTTGGCACAAGCTCGTCGTTTGACTCCGGCTTTGCGCCGTACTTGAGGCCGTCGTACTTCTGCATCGCCGAAGCGAATTCGCTGTAAACAAGAAGGTAGTATGCGGGGATGCCGAACTTGACTGCGGGTATTGAAATGTCAACGAGCTCGCACCCGCCTTTTGCTGCAAACCTGCCTATTGCGTCCTTGACTGCCTTTGCGACAGCGGGGTTTGCGCCCTCGAAGTATTCTTTCGGCACTCCGATGCGGATTTTTTTAGTTGAAGTTGCGAATGAGGCAGTTGGCTCCGATACTGCAATCGTCTTTGCAGTTGTTGAATCGCGATAATCCTTCCCGGAAATTACTGAAAGCAGCAACGCACAGCCGTAAGCATCCGGCGCCATTGGCCCGATTTGCTCAAAGCTCATTGCCATGTCTCCCATGCCGTAGCGCGATACAGTTCCGTAAGTTGGCTTGAACCCCGTCACTCCGCAGAACGCAGCAGGACAGCGAATACTTCCGCCGGTGTCCGTTGCAAGGGCAAGGTCGCAAAAGCCCGCGGCAACTGCAGCAGCGCTTGCTCCGGATGAGCCGCCGGGGACGTATTTGTCGGAAGTGGATGTGTTTGTGATTTCGCCTTTCTCGTCAAAAAAACTTACCGGGTTCACCGTTGCAAAGAACGCACTTTTTGTGTTGTCGCTTCCGCAGGCGAACTCGTCGCAGTTGAGGCTTCCGATGATGACTGCATCCTCTGCCCGAAGCTTCTCAATGACTGCTGCGTCGTATGGCGCGACGTAGTTCTCAAGCATCTTGGACGCGCAAGTCAATCTTTTGTCCTTGACTGCAAGCACGTTCTTTACTGCAACAACAAGGCCCGCAAGCTTGCCAATGGGCTTTCCTGCGGCAATCTTTGCGTCAACTTGCTTTGCCGCAGCCCTTGCGTCGTCAAAATAAGTCTCAATGAACGCCTTCACAGCCGAGTCATATTTCTCAACTCGCGCAATCTTTGCTTCCAAGTTGGCGCTTGCAGTGAGCCTGCCGGACTTGATGGCGTTTGTTGTTGAAAGCGTTTTGGAAATTTCCATCTGGCGGTTACCACTCAGAAGCTCTTTGGCGCAAGCATGTAGTTGTCCTGCTGCCGGTTGAACCCGCGGCGTATGGGCTTCGGGTCGGATTTTTTCTCCTCGTCAGGCCTCAAGGCGTTTTCGTGCGAAAGCACGTACGTCTGCGGCGCCACCGAGTCGGGGATTTCATCAATGAGCGAGAAATATTCCAATATTGCGTTGGCGTCAGCAGCAAGGCCCTCAAGCTCGTCCTGTGATGGGGAGAGCCGCGCTATCGAGGCGACGCGCTCGATGTCTTGCTTGGTGATTTTCTTTTCCATGATAAACAGTAACCTTCTTCGTGTGGTCTATAGTAGAACTAGGCCTGTAAAAAGTAAAAAAGGGGGCTACAACGGGCGATTCAGTCGATTTTTACGCTTCCTGCCTTCGCGCCTTCCGCAACCTTGGGCACGCGCACCTCAAGGACGCCATTCTTGTACGTCGCCTTGGCCTTGGATGATACCACTGTTGCAGGAAGCGATACTGATTCCGAGTGGCCCTCAAAGCGCGCGGAGTACTCATAGTGCCCTGGACTGTGCTTTTCTTCCTTGTGCCCCTGGCGGACCTGCAAAAGCAGCGCGTTGGGCGAGACTTTGAGCGAGATGTTTTCCTTCTTGACTCCGGGAAGCTCGATTGTTGCGACAACGTCGTCCTTGGTCTGGAACACGTCAATCACGGGCTCGGAAAGCGCCTTGTGCATCATCTTTGCCGCAAAGCGCGGGAACGGGAACTTCTCCTCCGAAGGACTGCCTCCCAACATGGGGATAAAACGCCCGTCATCGGGACCGGATTTCCTTTTCATTGCCAAAGTCACCTCTAAGAATCTAGTAATGCGGCTGCATTGAAAACCCTTGCTGGCCGCCCGCTGTTTTAGTCCAAACCTGCCTATACGAAAGCGTCCAAATCCGAGTCGGAAAGAACCGCTCCGGGGTTGGTCTCAAACTTCTTGGCAATGTCTTCAAGAGCGCCAAGCCTTCCTGCTTTTGCGCTCTTTGGCATGCGGATGCGAACAAACACCGGGCTGCCGACAGCCTCGCCGATGATTACGCCTTCTCCCACGCGCAGCGTGGTGATTTGCGAAAGCGCACCGGCATCCATCGCCTCGCAGCTCTCCCCAATGTGCTTGATGTCATTGGGGTTGGTCACGCGGAGTATGATGAACGTGTTGCACTGCGCAAGCGCAGTTGTAGAAAGGTTTGCAGGACGCTGGGAGATTAGCACAAGGCACGCGCCGAACTTTCTTCCCTCGCGCGCGATGCGCTCGATTGCGTGCTTGGCAGCGCTGTCGCCCTTCTTGGACTGCTCGCGCGCAAAGTTGTGCGCCTCCTCCACGAACAAAACAAACGGCGGGATTTTTTCCTTGTGCCTCTGCACGAAAAGCCTTGAAGCGAAATAAGCGACTATGATTTGCCTGCGCTTCTGGTTGGTGAACGTAGACAAGTCGAAGACAGTAAGCCCGCCCGGCCTTACCACGTCCTTTGCCTTGGGATAGTCGTTCTTTGCAAACAGCCGCAGCGAAATGAGATGTTCCACGCTTGCCAAAAGAGGCGCCTTGACGTTGTCCTTGATTTCCTCGTCAGCTTCGATGTGGCTGCGCACGTCTGAAAGGTCGAACGGGATTTCGTTGCCTTCCTCGTCCACCTTGGTCTGCTTCAAGTATGAAATTACTCGCGAGAGTTCGCGCGCCTGCGCAGGAGAAAGATCAGGAAGGTATTCAGACGCCTTGCTTGCAAGCCTGCACGTTGCAATTCGCACCTTCTTGCCGTCAATTATTTCGGTCTTTTGCGCCCACTCGTAGTTCCTGCGCTTGTCAGCAAACGAGGTGTACTCGCCATGCACGTCAAACACCACGACTCCAACGCGGCCCTTTTCCTTCTCGCGAGAGAGAAGTTCCTCGATGATTACTGTTGAAAGCACGCTTTTTCCCGCGCCGCTCATTGCAAGTATTGCCAAATGTTTTTGCAAGAGTTTTCCCAGGCCGACTTTAACGTCAAGGTCGTGCGCAAGCATCTTTCCCAAATGCAGTCCTTCAGGGTCAAGCTGGAGAAACTCGGAGATTACTTCGTGCGGGGCTTCGGAGACTTTGCTTCCCGGCGAGGGCGGAAAGCCGACTCGAAGCGGCGGTTTTCCCTTGGAGTATTTTCCCTGAACAGAGCATTTAGCCACGAGGTATTCCCAGTCGCTCACCGGGAAGTGGTCAAAGAACGAGCCGCCGGTTTTTGCGAAGTTCTTTTCGTACTCCGCAATGCTTTCGGGACGCTCGAAATACCTGTTTGCTGAAAACAAGTCCGAAACCGTTGCGATGATTGGCTCGCCCGCATCCCCGACTTGAACGTACTGGCCCTTGCGCACGTCCTTGGAGCCAACAACGAAGTAGAACTCGTTTGTCGAGGGGCTTTCAAGGCCGGAAATTACGGTGCCTAAAATCTTCATCGCAGTCGTTACCTCTACTTCACATCACAATAGGGCAGGCCAACAATTAAGAAAAGGCCGGGCGGGGTTTTTGCAGTTGGTTTGGAAAAATAAAAAAGAAAAGAAGAAAGGAAAAAGGCAAAAGCCTATTTCACGTCGCTTAACCCTTCCTCGGTCACGCGGAACACGCACTCCCCGTCAGGAAGGTTGGGCGAGTCAACTAGCTTTGCAATCCTGCGGTCCTCCTTGCTCCTGCGCAAGTAAAGCCGGTAGGTCGTCTGGTGGGCAACGATGTTGCCTCCGATTGCAACCGTCGGGTCTCCAAAGAGCATGCCGACCTTTTCCATGACCTGGTTGGTCACGTACACTGCAAGGTTGTGTGTGTCCGCAAGCTTCTGCAGCTGGTGCAGGTGCTTGTTCAGGCTCTGCTGCCTTCTTGCAAGCATCTCCATCCCAAGGTAATCAGAGCGGAACTCGGACATCAACGAGTCGACGATGATGAGCCGCACGTTGTTGTCGCGCACAAGCTTGTCGGCCTTCTCAATGAGCAGCGACTGGTGGTCGGAGTTGAACGCACGGGCGACGAAAATGTTCTTGAGCACCTTGTCAACGTCCAGCCCCTTGGCTTCGGCCATCTGCTTGATGCGCTCGGGCCTGAACGTGTTTTCAGTATCGACAAACATCACCGCCCCGCCCAGGCCGCCCTGCTCCTTTGGAAGCTGGCAGTTGACGCACAGCTGGAAAGCAAGCTGGCTTTTTCCGGAGCTGAACTTGCCGAACGCCTCGGTGAGCGCCTGCGTCTCGATGCCTCCTCCTAGCAGTGTGTCAAGCTCGGACGAACCTGTTGTGATGCGCTCGATTGCAAGCCGCCGGGTCATCACTATGTCCGCTCGCTCAAATCCCATGCCCATGGCTTCCTTTGCAGCCTCGATAATCTTCTCAGCAGTCATCTCTCCGATGCCGCCGATTTCCTGCAGCTCCATCCTGCGGGCCTTGGCAATCTGGTCGAGGTTCTCGTAACCTGCCTCGGCAAGCTTCTTTGCAGTGGACTCGCCCACTCCGGGAAGCTCGTAAATGCTCGTAATTCTTTTAGGTCCTGTATCCCCAGAAACAGCCTGTTGCTGGACCTCTTCTGCTTCTATCTCCATAACTGGAGACGACTTTTCCTTTGCCATTCTACACCAACTCCGCAAGAGCCAACGCATTAAGCGGGCATTTTCGCAATTCCTGAATGGATAAACATCTCTGTGCACCTTATAAATAAAAACCAGGCCGCATTTCCGGTGAAATCCCCTCTTTCCAGCCTGCTTTTTAACCCCCCGGCAAAGAAGGTTAGTTATGCGGCTTTACGAGCTTGAAGCCAAAGGCGGCATCCCCAAGAACGTGGTGATGCACAGCACGTCCTACCTTCCTGCAGTCCACCCTTTCGGCAAGCTCGTCCACGCAACCGGATATACCGAAGAGCAGCTCAAAAGGAAGGCGGAGTTGGCAAAGGAAATCAACGGCCTTTCCAACGACTTTTTCAAGGGCCGCTTAAAACAGGCCGAGAAGGAGGCAAAGGCGCGCATCGAGGCCTTGACCGGCGAACTCGACCGCATCGGGACGCCGATGTCATTCTATTACGAGTCAATTCACGACCGCGATTTTTCCGACCTGCCAAAGGACGCGGTCTGCCTAAAGCACCCCGACGATTCACGCAAGTTCTTCCGGCTTTCCAACGACGAGCTTGCAAAGAGGGTGCTTGCATTGCGCAAGGAAGGCAAGTACTCTGTTGACGTCATGCCCTGCGACAACGAAAAGGACGAAGGCTACCTGCTGATGGTCATGCGTCACCCCGACGGTGTCAAGGACGCGCTGAAGGCAGGAAAGACACCCTCCTGCGGGATGCCCGAGGCGTACTATACCCGGGACAAAGTGGAGCCGGGCGACTTTTCAGGAAGCATCCCCACGAGCTGGTGGCGGATTCCTTCCGAGCACACCGAAAAAGCGGACTCGCCAAACGAGATGGTTCAGCGACTGATTCAATACAGCGCAAGGCGTTCTGGCCAGCAAAAACCTCTTGCAGGGGCCGTGTCGCGCATCCGCCGGCTCTTTGGAAAGAGGGGCTGAGCAAACCCGATTTACCTCTTAATATACCCCTTGCAGCCCGTTTTTCCCTCGCGCCCTCGTAAAAACGCTTATAAACGGAATTAGTTTAATTGGTTGGAAGGTGGGGAGAGAGCAAAACGCGTCTAAAAAACGCGTAGAGAAATTTCCCAATCGTTCAACAATAACCAAATTTGGAGGGGTTTAAACCTATGGCAGCAAAGAAGCCCTTTGGTGGCTACACCATCTCCTTCGGAAGCGTAAAGGACGCAACTGTAGGAGAAGTATTCGGCACTGGAGCAATCACTCCGTCAGAAATGACTAAGAAGCTCTGGGCGTTCGTCAAGAAGAAGAACCTTTCAAAGAAGTAAGCTGAAAGATTTTCTTTATTTTTTCTTTTTTTTATTTTCCTGATTTTCCACAAAGCCGATATAAATTCTTCAGCCCAATTTAGCTTCGGTGTTTATCTTGAACTCTAATGAGTCGCTCCGGCAAAAGGAAGCGGAAGGAATACTCCGTCATGTTTCAACCAACGGCATGCTTCCAAAAACCGTGGATCTTGCCGTGTTGGGTCCGCTGACTTTCTCGCCAAAAATCAACGGTCGCGAGGTTACCCGCAGGGAGCGGGTCAACACTCACGCACTATTTATTTCCGAGCGGCTTTTAGGACCGCTTGAGGAAAGAAGCCCGGAAAAGGCGCGGGAAATGAGGGTGCTGCTTGAAAAAAAGTACGCGCACCTGAAAGGTCTAATCTAAACTTTTCCTTTCCGCGCGTCACTTGACTGAAATCACGTGCCTTGCCGTGAATTCGAGGTTGCCTGAGAACGAGTTAGTCCTTGCCGAAAAGACCCCGCGCACCTTCTTGCCAATCAGGTACTCGCGCTTGAGCCGCACTACGGTGTCCATGTCAACAGTAATCTCGTGGACGTCGAGAAGCTCCTTAGCCTGGCTGTCAAAGAACGCCGCGCGCACGTCCTTGGAGCCGTCGTTGAGAACAACCGAGACCACAAGCAGGTCGCGCGCGTTGGTGCCGCCGCATTTTTCGCACGCCTTTGCACCGGACTTGATTGTGGTGTTGCAGGCCCTGCACTTCTTGATTACAGCGGCGCTGTCGATTGCAGTGATTGTTCCCCAGGAGATGAACTCGTCGCCCTCGGCAGCGCTTGCCAATGGTTTTTCCTTGTACATTGCCGAAAGAACGTCCTCCTTCTCGCCAAGCGGGTGCTTTTTAGGGTGCAGGAATACGTGGCCCTTCCAGCCGACGTTGATTTCGAAAGCGTCGGAATTCAGCGCCTTCTTGGCGTAGCCGCCCTCGATTTTCAGAGCGTCTCCGACCTTGGCCCGCTGGGAAATGTCGGCATTCTTGTCCCACAGGATTACGCGGCAAGTCCCCGAACCGTCCGCGATGAGCAATTTTGCAATCCTGCCCTTGCGTCCGTCCTTGTACACGAACTCCTTCTCCTCGTCAACACGAAGCACGCGGCCGTACAGGTCGAACTCCGGCTCGGTCTCGGCAAGCTCGGAAATCTTGCGGATGGGGATGGAAATGTTTGAGGGGATTCCCGCGGCAAGCTGTGAAAGCTCGGCTGTAATTTCGTCCGGCTTCTTGACAATGACCTTGGTGAGCATCGACGACTGGAGCTCAAGAGGCTCGGTTGACTTCACCTGCGCGTTTCGGATGAGCAAAAAGTCGTTGCGTTCAATCTTTCCGTACTCGACCAGGTCGACGTCGCGGTTCCATAGCACTAGCGAGGCCTTGGTCTTGCCGTCGGTGATTTGCACGTTGCACACGCGGCCTTTTCGCCCGTTTTTTTCAAACCCCTTTGGCGCAAACACCGAAACAACGCGCACGAACACGTCGGCCTGCTCCATTGCGTCAGCAAGCGGGACTACCGCAGAGGCGTCCTCGTCGTTGTTGTCGCTTGCAGCTTCCACTCCGGCTTCCTGCGCAAGGAGCTGGGCGGCGCCCTTTTCAGTAAGAAGCCCGGAGAACTCGGCCTGCTTTTCCTTGACAAGCTTGCGCACGGCTTCCGCATCGGTGCCCTTGGCCTTGGCTATCGATTCTATGAGTTCGTCAAGAGCTGAGGCGGCCATCTGTAACACTGCGGAGTTTTGAATTGCTTCTACGGGTGTTAAAGTATTGAACAACAACTATTAAGCCCTTGCGCCTAAAACTTCTAGTCAAGTTTCAGAGGTAGGTTACGGTTATGTTACCCGCACGCCAGATAGGCAAAACCGAGAAGTATTACCACGAAAAGCTCGAGTCCCAGGGAGCCATGCTGTTCTCGCTCATCGACCCGGACAAGATTTACCTCGAGCGCGCAGTTGCGCTTGCAAAGGAGTCGTACGAGAACGGGGCTGACGCAATACTTTTAGGCGGAAGCATCGGCGCGCAGGGCTCCCAGCTTGACGAGACCACCCGCATGATTAAGGAAGAGGTAAGCATCCCGGTCGTGCTTTATCCCGGCAACGTGTCCGGCCTGACGCAGTACGCCGACGCGGTCTATTTCATGCACATGCTCAACTCGCGCGACGTCTACTGGATTTCAACTGCGCTCATACAGGCAGCTCCGGTAGTTCACAAGATGAAGCTTGAGGCAATCGCAACAACCTACCTGATTATCGAGCCGGGCCGTGCTGTTGGCTGGATTGGCAACGCAAACCTCATCCCCCGCGACAGGCCCGACCTAGCTGCTGCGTGCGCGCTTGCCGCGAAATACTCCGGCTCGCACGTGGTAATCACCGACTCCGGGAGCGGCGCGGAAATCGACAACCCGCCGTACGACCTCATCAAGGGAGTGGCTGCAGCGTGCAACCACGACATGTTTTACTTCTACGGCGGCGGAGTGCGCACGCCGCAGGCTGGAGCGCAGGTAATCGCAAGCGGAGCTGACGGCATACAGGTCGGCAACGCATTCGAGGACGCCAAGATGGGTGACAAGATAAAGAAGTTCGCCGAGGCAATCAGAAAGGAAGGAAAGAAGAGGATTTAAAATTAAGAATGTGACTCTGAACAAGGGTCATTCATTCCCTTTTCTTGCTTTATACTAAACGTTCGAATTCTTCTAGGCTAATTGCGCGGCCACCGTTTGAGTTAACTCTAGACTTAAGTGTTTTATCATTTGTTACGAGGAGTATGCCATTTTTTATCGCGGTTTCGCCTATTAGCGCATCTGAAGTGTGTTTGTTATTTCCTTGTCTAAGATCGTCGAGTTTACCGTCAGGTCCGCTCATCTTAGCTTCGTCAAATCTAGAAACTCCATAGACTGCTGATTCGGTAGCTATCATTTTTGGCGATAGTTTTGCTAGACTTAGTATGAGCTTAGCGCGTTTTTCTGTATCTTTGCAATTACTGGCTTGATCCGTTTGAATATGTGTTGCGTAAATTTCAAACTTATTTGATTTGTTTATTCGTTCAACATCTATTTTTCCTTCTACAATCTTGTTCAATACATCATTGTCAAACATAACTCGAATTCTATCTGTAGTTTTCTCTAATACTTTGATTAGTTCTTCTTTCCTCTTGATAATGCCCTTCATAAACGAAGCGTGTATTCCTTCTAAAATTCCAATCCCTTTATGCAAATCTTCTTTTACAAAATGTATTTCTCCATTATATGTGCCTAGAAAGCTAGATGACTCATACGTACTAAACGCTTTTCTAAACATTTTTACGTTTGAGTCAGTTTCCCCCAGTAACTGGCTAAGAAAATTATTGGTTTCAACAAACCAACTATAGCATTTTTGTTCGGATTGCGGCACTTCTTCTATTGAGTAACAGCTGCATGATGGCGCTTTTTTGATAAGTGCAGATCCCGTTTGAATTAGTTCTGCAAGAGTTTTGCAATCTTGTTCAAACTGATTTTTTATCATCTAATCATTTATGATTAGGTTGTTGAAAAATAAATATGGCCCAGCAGGTTGGGCTGCTTCTTCTAGTCATGCTTCTTGAACGCGTCGTCCTGCGCCTTGTCGTTCTTGCGGACCCACTCGAAAAGCATCGCGGCGTGCTCCTTTTCCTCGTCGCGGTTGTGCGCAAGAATCTTCGCAAGCTCGGCATCCTTCACTCCCTCGATGCGCTTTTCGTACCAGCTTATTGCCTCAAGCTCCTCTGCGATGCTTGCGCGCGCCTTGCGCAAATCCGCGTTCTCCACGTCGTTTGAATACATCCAAATCCCCCCAAGCAAGGTATGGCTTTGCGGATTATTTAGGCTTGTTTCGTTGTTTGCAACGCCCGCGCACCGCGGCAACCCCTTTACCGGCAACTGTGCACCAGCAGCTTATTTTGGTTTCTTTCCCAAACAATCCTTATGGCAGCAGAATCGGATGAATGCAGCAGCCGCGAAGCGTTCTACGAGCACTGCAAAACAGTAGGCGAGCGTGCGCTCCAAATGGAGAACCCCGTGATTGCGCACCACTACGACGCGGACGGCCTCTCAAGCGGCGCAATCGTGTGCCGCGCGTTCCGGCTGCAGCAAAAGCAGTACGAGGAAATCACGTTCAGGCAGCTTGACGACAAGGCAATCGAGCGGCTCGCAGCAAGCGACCGCAACGTAATAGTTGTTGACTTCGGCTCCGGCCAGGCGCAGAAATTACTAGCAAAGATTGCGCCAAATAAACTGATCATTATCGACCATCACCAACCCGACACGCCCCTTTCGGAGCGGCCCGCGCTGCAACTTACCGAGGCAAACTGCGAGCTGTTTGGCCTTTCGGGCGCGACCGAGGCGTGTGCCGCGTCAACTGCGTACTTTTGTTTCAAGCACCTTGGCGACTGGCTCATCAACGAGCTTGCGATGGTGGGGATTGTCGGCGACATGCAGGACAAGGATGTGCTGTCACCGTCGAACCAGAAGGTCGTTGACGAGGGAGCCGCAACCGGGCACATCAAAGTAGAAAAGGACCTGCGCGCATTCGGCCGCGTATCCCGCACACTTGTTTCATTCATCTCCTTCTGCACCGAGCCGTACCTTCCCGGCCTCACCGGCAACGACAAGGCGTGCGCGCTTTTCGTAAACGACTTGGGAATCCCGCTGTTTGAGGAAGCAAAGTGCACTACGGACTGGCAGACAACAGAAAAGGACGGCACGGGCACCGAACAGGTCAAGCGTCAGTGGCTGCACTACTATGACCTCGATTTTGAACAGAGGCAGAAGCTTGCTTCCGCGCTCATAACTTATGCTTATTCCCACAAAGTCAAGCCACATGCAATCAAGGCGATGGTGGGGAACGTCTACCTGTTCCCGAAGGAGGAAAAGAACATAGAGATTTACGACGCCTACGAGTTCTCAACAGTGCTCAACGCCTGCGGTAGGCACAAGGCCGAGACCCTTGGGATGAGCGTGTGCCTGCACGAGAAGGGCGCGCTGGAGCAGGCGCGCTCGCTGGTGACCCTTCACCGCACGCAGATACGCTCCGGGCTATTGTACGCGCGCAAACACGTCTCCGACTTTGGCGCTTTCTACTTCATGGACGGCCGCGGCCAGGTCGAGGACTCTGTAGTTGGCATAGTGTGCGGTTCGTTCCTCACAAGCGGGGTAGTTGACCCCAACAAGCCCATACTCGGGTTCTCGCTTGACCCGAACGGCAACGTAAAAATCAGCTCGCGGGGAACCGACGCGCTTGTTGCAAAGGGACTTGACCTGAACGTGATGCTGCGCAAGGCAACGGAAGGAATCGGAGTTGGCGGAGGCCACAACGTTGCAGCAGGCGCGACTCTTTTTGCAGACGAATCCGGAGAGAACGCAAAGCGCTTTTTGCTCAAGGCAAAGGAAATAATCGAGAAGCAGCTTTCCTTGGGCTGAAAACATTAATACGTCCGGCAGCCTCAAGCCTCTTGTATGTCAATCACTCCCCGCGTAACATTATCCCCAAACCAGGACGTCGCCGTTTTCTTCACCAACTACTGCAACAAGCGTTGCAAGGGCTGCCTTGGCAAGTTCTTCAACCGTGGCGCGTCGCGCAAGAACATCAGGACTTCCGACTTGCGCTCACTGCGCAGGGTCATTGGCAAAGGCACCGAAGTCATAATCACGGGTGGCGGCGAGCCCACTCTCCACCCGCGATTTTTCGAAAGCTTCCACGCGCTGTGCCGCAAGTCCGGGGCCCTGCCCTTACCCGCTTCGGTGACGATAAAGACCAACGGCAGGAGTTTCTCCACGCCAGCAGCCACGCGCGCTTTCCTGCGCAGGCTCAAGAGGGAGGCCTGCGGGGTGGAGTTCAACGTGACCATGTCCATAGACGACCACCACGCCAAAAGCGAGACGCGCGAGAGCATCGTGCGGAAGGCGCGCAACCTCCATGAGATTGCGGAAAAGGAGGGAGTAAAGCACGGCTACTTCGCAGGCCTGTCGCCAGAGGACGAGGGGGGTTTCGACTCCGCCGAAAGCATCTCGGATTTATGCGGCCTTCCGGCAGAAAGGCGCGGCAATTATCTCGGCTTAGGCCAGACGCGGTGGAAAAGCGGCGCGGAGTTTCTGGGCAAGGACGACCGGCGCCTTCACGTTGCCGTAGGTGCGGCCGGGGAGGTATATCCTACTGCATCCGCCTACTATTACGGCCAGCCTACCGGAAGCCTGCGCGAAAAGCCGCTGGAGGAAATCCTTGCAAGGGCCCACCCCCACCTTCTCGTTCCAAAGAACTCAATCCGCAATTTTTTTGCCGGTCCGACGCCCCATCTCGAGCTGGACTTGGCATCTCTTGAGCGCGCAACCGCGCCAAGACGCACAGGCCCCTCCGGGCCCGGCATTATTGCGCGTGCGAAAAAGCGCGTCGCTAGGCTGTTTGGAAAATAGCTCGGACTGCGCAATCATCGGAGTTGCAGGAAAACTTCAGAGCCGTCCTTGAGTTTCAGTTTCTCGCGCAAGGAAACAGGCGCAATCACTTCAACAACGTCGTCGCCGTAGTGCGAGCGTGCCGGAAAAATCAGCGCGCCATCCACTTTCCCATTAATGACAATCTTGAAGCATTTGGAACGGCCAAAGGAGCGTCCGTCGCGCACGAATTCGTCAGTCTGGATTCCATTTGTTGCCTTGAGCCTGCGTATGCACTCAATATCCGATGTGCGCGAGAGCTTGACGTTGAGCGTTCCTGCAAAAGGAACGAAGCCGAGCTTTGAAGTAAGTTGTTTTTTGTATTCGGGAAGGGCGATGTAGTATTTTCCTTCACGGAAGCCACTCGTGACTTTTCCTTTCATTTCGCAGACGCCCGAAGGCTTTGCGGTTTTTCCTGAAAGCGAATCCTTTGCAACATCCGCAATTTCCTGGATTTTCTGCCTGCCTTTCGCGGCGATGCGCACGAGCCTGCCGTTCTTCTCAACAAGGCCGGAATTTTCAAGCTCAAGCAGCCACCGCGAGACGGTCTGCTGGCTTGCGCCTTCAGTGTTGCCTCCGAGTTCCCTTGAAAGCCCGCTAGTGGAAACGGGTATGCTTCCTGCAAGGCCGCCTTTCTTGGCAAGTAAAATCAGCAAATCAAGCTTGCACTTTTTCATAAGAAGATTTCACCGGCTCGCCACGTGCGAGTACTTTATGTGCGTCTCGGTTGATAGCCGCCAGCACTTGCGAGTTGAGAACTGCTTGCCTGATTTCGACACCCTGCAGAGTGCGACGTACCTCTTGGCGTGAAGAAAGTCCATCACCTTTCCGGTGAATTCGTTGTCGCGTCCCATCTCCTTTGAGATTGCGTTGGTGGAAAGGGGCGACGGGTAGTTGTCATAAAGTATCCCAAGCACCTGCTCGGCGACCTTCTGGAAGTTCTTCTGCGAGAGGCGCGACATACTGCAAGCACCGAGCAATTCTTCTATTCAAGCCAGTCGAACGTCCAGTTGCCGGCCTTCTTTTGCTTGCTGTTTTTTCCCATCAAAATCCACCTACGAGCGCACGTACGACGCCGCAAGAACGATGTCCTCGCGCGTGATGTGCTTGCGTCCTGCGTGGTAGGACAGCTGCTTTGCGCGCAAAAGGATTTCCTTTCCGGAGTCCTCGAGCTTCTCGGAGAGCTTGATGCTTGCATCCTCCCCTACGCGCTCTGCCCCGGACTTGCGGATTATGCTGTCCATGTCAAACAGCGAGAACGAACCACGTATCATTTCCAATAACCCCCCTATCGCAAGGACGTTCGGAGTCGCCTGCCAGCGACTTTTTTCCAGTCTTTGCGGCTGTACTTACTGCCTTGTTTGTTGCACCAAGTTTCCCTGCCAGGAAACAAGATGCGAAAGGCGATTTGATTTTTCGATTGTTTTTTTGCGTCTGATTTTACTGTTGTTTTCCAATTTTTCTAATATGAACGCAGCGACGCTGCGAGGCCGTCTATTGCGACGCAAGCCTCCCCAGCGACTACCGAGAACTTGAGCGACGAAGTGCGGTGCGCATGCATTGCATAGACCTGTCCAAGCGGCATCTCTCCGACGTGCGCTTTCCTTGCGCGGCGGTTTGCGTCCGCCAGTTCGAGGAACCTCTCTAGGCTTATTTCCATTGCATCTGCACCTCCAAATTTCATGTCCGTCATCTTTAGTTCATCGTGAAAATGTTTCTGATTTTTTCATTTGCAAAGTAGATGTTGCGCTTCTTCTTGCCAACAACCTGCTTCTTTACGCTAATCAATGGGAACGGCACTTCGGGCTTGCGCGCAATCTCTGCTTTGTCGTCGCCGCGCAACTGGTAGAGTGCGTTGAACGCAGTGTTCTGCGAGAGCTTGGTCTTTGCCATAATCTGTGCAAGTGTAAGTCCCGCAGTGCTTGGTAGAAGCAGGCTCAAAATCTGCTGCTGCGAAGGCGAAAGCTGCACCCACCACTCGGCGTGCATCGTGGTGAGGAAGTTGAGCGAGTGTCCGTTGCCTTTTGGCCCGGAGGCGTCAGCTGCCTCGGTTTCGTCTTCTTCCTCGGCATCCTCTTGCTTTGCATTCTTGTCAGCGTCAACGATGTTCTTTTCGCTTGACTTTGCCTGCCGCGCGTTCTTTGATTCCTCTATGATGCTTGCGACAAGCGAGTCGTTTTCGTACTGCTTTTCCAGGTCAGTCATCTGCGGAGTGATTGTCTGTGCTTGCGATGCTCCCGCGGCGTGGTCTGCCTTTGCGTCTGAAACCGAAATCACCTTCGGCCTCTTTGCACGCAGCTTGTCCATCCTCTTTTCGTCAAGCGCAAGGTCCGCAAGATAATTGTTCAGCTCGTCGAACACGTAGCGCGGGGTGAGCAGGTTCTGCTCGGTGAACGTCTTGTCAAGGAACTCGGAGTCGAACGGGACAAGTCCGCTTCCGCCAACTGCAGCAATGCGGTGCGCGATAATCTCGCGCATCTCCTTTGCCGCGAACTTGTTGCGGTAGAACACGTTTCCCTCCCCAACGATGTGCAATAGCGAGTCTGGGAAGCTGTCCTTTCCAAGCGCGCAAAGCACCATGCGCAGGTCAGGAAGCTCGTCAAGCAGGTACTTGAACTCCATGTACATGTCGGTGTTCTTGAGCAGGTGCGCCTCGTCTATGAAGAACACGACCTTGCGGTTGTCAAAATAGCGCACGCGCTCGGCAATCTGTGCGCGGGTCGCTCCCTTGGGCTTTTTTCCTGCGAACATGCTGCGTATCTTGTGCACGATTCCGTGCTTTGCAGCGCCGATTTCAGCTGCGAACTCGTCAAGCGATTCGGGCGGCTGCTTGAAAAAGAAGGTCACAAACTCCTCCTTTGGGAGGGAATACATGACATAGTGAAGGGCCGAGGTCTTTCCGACTCCCTTTGGCCCCAAAAGGATGCAGGCCTTGGTGTCGAATGCAAGCCTCTTGAGCATGCTTGCGGACTCGAACGGGCAATAGAACTTCAAAAAGTCTTCCTTGTTCTCCAGGCGCAGGTCCTTGACGAACGGGTTTTCGCTCCATCCGAGTACGGACATCAGTTCCTGTTTTGCTTCAAAGACTTTTTCCATGTTCCATACAACCATTTGATTTTTTTGTAGACAAATTTTGTAAGGGATGTTTAAAAGCCTTGGTAAATAGTGGAACTGTAAGTATCTTACAAGTCCTTTCCGGGAGGGGTCTTGTAAGAGGCTCGTAAATGACTCTTTTTATCAAAAACCTAGACGTAAAAGACATCTAAAAGACCTGTAAGTGTTGCGTAAGAGACACTTAAGAGTTATATATGGGATTTCCTTACTGTTGTAAGAGACAAGTACGTGGGTTGTGCGAAGGTTGGGGAACTTTCGCTTGTCTTTTGCCCAGCTTGGCCTTTATAAACAACAAAGTTAGGCACTACAGTTAGGCACTACAAATCAATCCATCGGAAAGCCGCCCGACAACCAATTTTATTAGTTCCAATCCAAGTGCTTGCAGCAAGGTTTTTGGGAAAAAACATGGCCATATCACTTTCAGCGCAGGTAGGGCAAAGCCCGGCACAGATGCGCACTCTTACCGACAACGGCAGGCTGTGCGTGCAGTGCAAGGGTGGCAAGTTGATGTGTGGCCTCAAGCAATGCCCAATACTTGACCGCATCCAGGTAATCGCGCCAAAGCAGGAGTCGCTCAAAAAGGATGTCTTCGGCGCCTCTCCACCTAACCTGTTCGTAGGCCGGGCAGGCTACCCCGAAGTTTACGCCGGCCCCTTGGTATCATTTGATGACTCAATCTCGTCAGGAAACGCCCTCTTATGCGACGACCCCTCGAATTGGTTTGGCACTCCCATAAAAGACATCGTACAGTTCCGCGCAGGGTTTGCCAGGGGGATGCAGCGTTCCAGCGTGCGCAAGCCAACCCGCGAGATGGAGGACCTCTCCTACGCGCTTCTTGCCGAGAACCCCGTTGACATGGAAGTTTCCTTTGCCAAGGTACCCACTTACCGGATATCCTTTTCCGAAGTCGTCCAGCCAATGGGTCCATCCGCGCCCTTTTCCAAGCTCCGGCTGGCATCCAACCCCAGCATCCCGAAAAAGACGGACTCCTTGATGGAAGAGAATTTGGACGCCAGAACGGCCGTTTCTGAGCTATTGGAGGCAGATTTTGGCTCCTATTACATACAAAAGCTCCTCTCCGCCGGGCTTTTGGGTAAAAAAGACAGAAAAAAGATGGTTCCGACGCGTTGGAGCATCACTGCCTCCGACAAGATTGTCGCAGATGACCACTTGGACAAGGTTCGTACGTTCGAAACCATATCGGAAGTTTATGCGTACTCAAGCGAGTACCTGTGCAACCGCTTCGAAATCCTCCTGCTGCCCGGCGCCTGGGAATTCGAGCAGTTCGAGTGCTGGACTCCCGGCACTGCCTGGAACGCCTTCGGCACTACTGCCAGCGTCGCGCACGAGTACGAGGGCTTCGGTGGGAGAAGCGACTACGCAAAGGAAGAAGGTGGCGGCTATTATGCCGGCCGAATCGCTGCTGCAGAGGCCCTCCTTGCCATGCGCAGGCAGGCCAAGGTCATAATAATCCGCGAAATTGACGAAGGCTACGACGTTCCGGTTGGCGTGTGGGAGGTTCGCGAGAACGCGCGCAATGCCTTCCGCAAGGGCGCTGACGCAAAATTTGCGTCGTTGAAAGAAGCGCTAGCTTATGTTGCGCCCCGGCTGCGCACCCCGATTTCATCCTATCTTGCAAAGAGCCGGATCATGGGCCAGACGAGGCTTTCAAGCTACTTTTAGCAATGATTAAGTTCAGGGACATTCTACGAATTAGTGGAGCAAAGACATGGCTGATACAATCAATGGTGTCGATGACGGTTCTGATGACTCTACACGCGCCACTATTGACGAGCCCAAAAATATCGGCACCATAGATAGTGTGGACGGCAGGCCGTCGCTACCATTTTCCGTCGCAGCGCTTGCGGTCTCGTTTGTAGTGCTTTACTTTACTCCCATTCTTGAACTTGTGCTGGGCTTCGGAGGGCCGTCCATCGAGCTGGATTCTAGCATGAAGTTTCTTGTCTCGTTCTTTCTTGCTTTCGGTATCGGCATCTTCTGGGAGTATATTTTCTAGTTTCAGGCTAAAAACCGGCTTTTGACCCGGGTTCCTAATATTTGCGGTAAACCGTAAAACTCTCTATTTTTAGTTTTTTCCAAGAAGCAGGAAACTCCGTTTTTGCTTATTGGCGCGGGTATGTCTTTTCTAGACTTTTACAAAATCAGTAGTCAAGCCCGTAGCTATCCAGAAGCTTGGCGTTCTTCTTTTTCAAATAGTAGGCATAGGCTCCGCCTGCCACAACTCCTGCCAGGTGTGCTGAATAGCCGATGCCTCCAGCCAGGCTCAAGGTGCCCCAAAGGCTGACCAGGGTCCAGAAGAACATCATCATCCACATGGGCACAGGCACGAACGGAAGGAAGATGATTGAGACTGCCAGGTTGGGCTCTAGTATGGCCAGTGCGCCCGCTATACCATATATTGCGCCCGAAGCGCCAAGTCCTGGGATGAATGCGCTTGGAGAAAGCAAAGCGTAGCCTATGTTGCCGATGATTCCGGTTGCAAAGTAGAGTCCCAGGAAGCGCTTCGCTCCCAGCTTGTATTCCAGGTACGGCCCGAACGTGTATAATGCGAACATGTTGAAGAACAGGTGCGTCCAGTCGCCGTGCATGAATATTGCCGTGACCAGCGTCCACGGCTGTGACAGCACAAGGGACGGCGTGACTGCGAACAGGTATGTGAACCAGTCCTTGTCAAGGGGCGACGCGGGCGTGAATGCAAGCTGGAGCAAAAAGACCGCTATGCATGCGGCCACCAGATAGTATGAGTAAAACGTGTTCTGCTGGCTCATGTAAAATCTTCAATCTTTATTCGCGCTCTCAAATAAAAGCCCGTTTGTCGCAAAACCTTGCATGGGCCGCCCGCGAATAGTGTCAGTGGTTTCCAAGGACGCAGAGGAGCGCACGCCGCCCGACGAGGCTGGAGTGCAGGTGCTTGAGGCATATGTTCCCGCAGGAACGGATTCATCGTCGCAGGCTGCAGGTTTAAAGACGCAGGCTGCAGCCCAAAAGCCGCAATTGGCGCAAAACGCGCCTATGCAGCCAAAGCCGTCTGACCTGGGGCCTGCAAATGGCGTGTTCCGGTCTATCTTTTCAAAAATAAGGTCCCTGTTCGGCCGCTAGGCTTAGGCGTGCTTGCAGCTATCGGCGGTATTGTTTCGGGATCGGCTCCTAGCTTACATGTATACTAGGATGAGCCCAAGGAGCATCACCCAGAACCAGGTTCCCCACGAGTTGGACTTGTCGTATACGAGCGCGCTTCCCCAGTACTTGCCGTATACTAGCTCGGCGTTCAGGTCAAGGCCCGGGATGCCCTTGGTAAGCCAGCGCAGGGGGATGGTGAGCGCTCCCACTATGAAGTCGACTGTGGTGAATATGATGTCCAGCGTGGATTCGTAAGTCCTCATTATTTGTCACTCTTTCTGTGTAGTAACATATGTCTTAGGTGGTATTTAAGCCTTACTTTGGCAGCGGCTTTTGGCCCAACCTCGCCCCTGCCCGCCTCTGGCAAAGCTTAAATTGTGCCAAAAAGTAATCGATTCCGTAGTTATACCGGACGCGCCGAGTCCATTTGGCGCACGGGGATGTGTTTCATATGCGCAGGATGATGTGGTTCAAGGTAGGCGACACGAAGTTCCACCTTCTCAAGTTGGCCGGTTCGTTCCTCATAGTGACGTTCATGCTCAAGGTCATGCAGGCGGCATACAACATCTTCCTTACCATGGAGAAGGTGCGTGCAGCGGAAGTAAACCCGGCGCTAATCCCGCAGTTCTTCGGCTGGACCATGGGCGCAACCGCGTACCCGTCAAGCCCTGCAGCGTTCTCAATGCAGGACCTCATCGGGGTGCTGCTCACCCCGACTGCTGATTTCATGCTTTGGCTTGGCTTCCTTGTGCTTGCGCTGATGGTCTATCAGACCGGCAAGTTCGTGTTCCCGGTAGAGGAATACGAGCGCTCGGTTCCGGAGCACCACAGGCAGGCCATAGTCGCGGCCGTGCGCGCGCACCGCGAGAAGCTGGCGGCCGAGGCGGCTTCAAGGAACTCGGCTTCAAGGAAGCCCTCTTACAGGCGCTGAGGGCCTCTTTCCTTTTCATTATTTTCTTTTTCCGCTTTTGCTTTCCAGTTTCTTTTTCCTCTTTTTTCATCCCCAATTCCGGGCTATGCTGGCATTGCCATAAGCGCCTTCTTTTTATTTTCAGCCGCGGTGTTCTTTCAAGAGGCGATTTAGATGTCTTTTGTCCGTGGCCAGACTGCTTTGGAATACCTATTGATGATAGCCGGAGGCGTGCTGCTTTCAGCAATCATGATGGTTGTTGTTAACAACAACCTGAACTTGGCGGCTGGCGAAATCAGCTCTTCCGAATACGCCTCGCGAGTGCACAATTACCTCTCGACTACTATTGAGACCAACGATGGCGACTGGATAATCGTCGGAAGCAACCAGTATTCCGGAGTGCCCGGAAACGTCGGCATCGGCACCACCAGCCCGCAGGCAAAGCTTGAGGTCAACGGAAAAATAATGATGGACGACGCGACCGCAGCATCGGACTCGGCAAACACGGTCGCAACCAAGGGCTACGTTGATGGCAAGTCAAGCGCCCAGACGTGGAACGCAAGCGGGTCCAACCAGTACTCCCTCGTAAGCGGCAACGTCGGCATCGGAACGACGAATCCTACCAGCAAGCTCACGGTAAATGGCACGGTCAACGTCTCAAACAACCGCATCACGGGCCTTGCAGCGCCAGTCAACGACACTGATGCCACGACCAAGGCATATGTGGACGCGGCAAGCGGCTCGACAGGCGGCAACACTTCGGTGGTATTCAACTCGACTTTGAACGTCGGAATGCCACTACAGGGTGTGATTGACTACAACTCTTTCACAACAAGCTACTACATGAATACCATTCCTCTAGCGTTGCCCAAGGCCAACTGCGGGGTGAAGATAACCGCGTGCTTTGCAGCGCCTACAAAGATGGTGATTGGCGCGGATCCCGTTGCGAGGATTACCAAGACGCCAATAAACGCGGGAGGCGGGGCAATATCCGCATCTTGGTCTTCTTATGCGTCTAGCTATTATTCGGGGCCTCAATGTGGAAATGACGCGAATGGAAGGTTGGCGTATTGTCCGGGTCCTGGGTATTGGTGTGTCGGCGGTCAACAGTGCTGCCCCAACACCTATCCTAGCGGTGACGGTTCGTGGTACTGTTATCCCACGAACTCAACGTTCCCCAACATTGACACGACAAACCATGTGGCTTATGGCAACCCCCGCTGCTCAAATGCTGCAGCAGGAGAGACGAGCGTCCAGTATAGTCTCGGCGAGAACACCTGCATTTACTGCCCATCCGACCACCCCGTGTACGACCCGACGAGCAAGAACTGCATCAAGGACGCGTCAGTGACTACGAGGGCCATCGGCACTGCCTGCTCGACCATCAATACCTACTTGCCCACGGCGTTCACCGACGTGACTTTCCTAGACGCGTCCAACGCGCCGCTTGGGGCAGCACTAATCAAGGTCGCGTACAACTGTCCGGCGGACTAAGTGTATTGTGGCAAATAGGCGTTGCGAGAAAAAAGGGCGCGTTGCCCCTTTCCCTTCTTTTTCAATTTTTTTATAATCAGCGTATTTCCTTGTGGTCCTTGCGCATCTCGCCTGTGACCATCTCGGACCTGTTTGCGTTCCACACCGAGCCGTAGCGCTCGTTGAGCTGCTCCTCGATGTTCTTGCTGCGGATTATCGAGCGCGCAATCATGCCCTCGTCGATGAGCGGTGCGTTCTCGGTGACTGCCAAGTCGCCTGCAAGCCTGATGACTCCCGAAAGCTCGCGCAGGCGCAATGTCAGCGCGTCCTCAGTTGAGTCCACTTTCTTTGCACGCCGCCTTGCTTCCTCAATCATGGCCTCAACCGCGCCAATTGTCGCTGCGGGAATCTTGCCGTCCTTCTTGATTTCCTGCGCGACAAACTGCGCAAGCCTCTGGCGGTTTGCTGCGGTGTCAGGCATCGTAGTCTGCAAGAGAAGCTCGTAGCCGTTGCCGATGATGCGCGAGCGCAGCGGCGGGAGTATGTAGGGTATGTCGTTGATGTTGGACGCTCCCATGAGCACGAAGTCGCAGGGCACGTCGTCAACGCGCACCGACGCCCCGCTTGACTGGGGGTTTCTTCCCACAATCGGGTACTTCTTTTCCTGCATCGCAGTAAGGAGGAATCTCTGGATGTTGTGCAGCGACGAAATCTCGTCGATGAACAGCACGCCCTCGTGCGCCTCGTGAATCGCCCCCGCGACAACCCTCGTGTAGGGCGGGGTTCCGATTTGCGCGTGGCCTCCGTAAGGGTCATGGCGTACGTCTCCCAAAAGTTCGGTTTCAGACGCTCCTGTTGCAACTACGAAGTTTTTCCTGTTAAGCGGGATGATTGTCTTTCTGGGAGCCTTCTTTTTCTGCGTGTCAAGCTTTTCAAGCGAAAGCTGGTCCATCACGCGTATCTTGTCGCCTGCGCCCTCGTAGACTATGATTTCCTCGCGGCCGTCCTCTGTTGAGCGGGTGGTGTGTACGCGCGCCTTCTGGCCGGTTGGCATGTGCGGGAAAAGCAGGTCGCCAAAAGGCGAGCTTTCGGTTGCGTACTTGTCCATTCCGCACGACGGGCACGCGCTGTCCTGCTGGCGAGAGAGTTTTCCGCAGCGCCTGCACCTGTACCCGAGTCTCTCGGCGACAAACGAAGGCACTTCGCGCGGGTCAACAAGCTTTCCCTCAAGCTGCTTTGCAAGCTTCTTTTCCTTGAGGATTTGTTCTTTTGAAAGAATCTCGATAATAGGCCGCTCCGGGTTTTCGGGGTTGTGCAGCACGCTGATTTCGTGCTCAGGCTTTGCAAGGCAGTACGCAGTGGCCTGCGCAAGCATCGACTTTCCGGTGCCCGGCGGCCCGACCATCAGCACGTGCCTGCGCTGGAGCGCCGCAATCTTGCAGTACTTCACCGCCTCGTCCTGGCCGATGACCTGCTCCAAGGGGTTCCTGGGGATTTCTATGTCCTCGGTGGTCTCGGCTGACAAGTAGGGGAAGTCAGATTCTGCCATATTATTAGAAGGTGCGGCAAGGCTAATAAAACAGGAGCGAAAGCAGGTCGGGCACGAGCAGGCAAAGCACCAAACCCGCGAGTATGTATGGCCCGAAGCGAGGCAGGTCCTTCTGTACGGGGAACTTGTGTATTCCTTCCTGCAACTCGACTTTCTCCAAGACCTTGCGCTGTTCCGAAGTCAGCACGCGCTCGATGCCGTACTTTTGCACGATTTTTTCCGGAAGCAGTTCGGCGCTGATTATGTCCTCGTCCTCGAACTCCTTGCGGGTAATCCAGCGCAGGGCGACTTTTTCGGAAACGTCCTTTTTGAAAATGACAAGGAACACCGCGGGAGCGAGGAGCAGTGATATGAATGCGGTCTTTTGCGGCGCAATCCCAAACACGAAGTTGAGCCAGTAGATGATGAACAGCGCGGCTGCAAGGGTTGCGCCTCCCATCAGGTAGTTGGGGTGCAGCTTGCGGAAGCCGGTCTTTTTGAAAAGCTTCCAGGCGTAGATGTAGCCGCTGATTGCCATGCCCAGAAACGAGCACGCCAAGTATATCGAGACGAAGAACGGCAGTATCGGCTCGAAGAAGACGATTTGCTGCTGCGCCGCAAGCCCGGCTGCTGACATTATCTGCGCCATCCCCTCCGCCGGGTAGTAGGGAAGTAGCGCCTGCAGTCCGCAGAAGAGCAGGACGTCGCCGCCACCAAGCTGTCCGGTGCGGTAGAGTATGTATCCGATGCCGAAGATTACTGCGGTTATCCCGATGGAATAGATTGCGAAGTCCCAGTCAAACACCAGTATGTTGAACAGCGTGCCCAGCGCAATCATCGAGAGCGTGAGCTTGTCGTCAATGAAGCTGGTCTTTGCGTCCTGGTACGCCGCAGCGCCTGTGCCAAGCAGGGCAACCGCAATCCTGATGAGCTCGAAGTTCAAGTTTAAAGCACTTACAGCAATTAGCAAAAGGGGGTTTTATTTACCTTGCACGCATCGGGGCGTCACAGTGCCGTTTTTTTGGGAAGCCTTGCGAGGATGCGCTTTTTTGCAGCCTCTATTTCTTTTGGCGTGCAGGGGTTGGGTAGTTGTTCGAAGTGGTTGGGTATCTTCACGAAAGTCGTCTTTTCCTTCACGGGGTGCAGCGAGTAGTAGTAGCCAAATGGCTTTATCTCGTTCTTTGACCGCTTTTCGTTCCAGACTTGCTGGTGCAACCCGACCAGGTTTCCTCCGGTGCTGTGCGTGTGCGACATGGTCACAATGTACAGGTCCGGCTGCGGTGGCTCCGGGTTCGGCCTTTTGAATATTCCCGGAAGCAGGCTCATCTCATTCCCGCTCCCGGCATCATTTTCTGCAGGCCCTTGAGGAAGCCGCGGTTTCCGCGCATGCCCTTGATCATCTTCTGCACGCGGTCGAAGTTGTCAATCATCTCGCGGATGTCGTCCATCTTCTGGCCGGAGCCCTTTGCGATGCGTTCCTGGCGCGTGCGTATCTTCATCAGCTTGGGGTCCTTGCGCTCAGCAGGGGTCATGGAGTTGATTGCAGCCTCGAATGACTTCATCTTCTCCTCGCTCTTTCCGACCATCTCTTCCGGCAAATCATAGGCGCCGACCATCTGCATAATCTGCTTGAGCGGGCCCATCTTCTTCATTGCCTTCATCTGCGCAAGGAAGGTCTCAAAGTCAAGCTTGCCGTCCTCCATCGCCTTCTGCAGGTTCTCCTCGGAAGACATCTCCTTTGCCTTGGAAAGCAGCGCTTCCAAGTCGGGGAAGCCGCACAACCTTGCCACGAACTTCTTTGCGTCAAACGCCTCGAACGCTTCGGGCTTTTCTCCCGATGCTATGAACGCAATCCTTGCTGCCTTGGACGCGGCTACTGCTGAAAGCGCGCCGCCTCCCTTGCCGCTGCCGTCCATCTTGGTGACTATGACCCCGGTAAGCCCGACTGCCTCGTCAAATTGCTTGGCCTGCTTTGCAGCCACTTGTCCGATGTCTGCGCTGATTACGAGGAACTTTTCATCCGCCTTGATGGTTTCGTCAATCTGCTTAAGTTCTTCTGCAAGCTCGTCGTCAAAGGCCGAGCGTCCTGCAGTGTCCATGATTATGACGTCGTAATTCTGCGAAAGCGCCTCGACGCCCTGGCGCGCAATCCTTGCAGCGTCCTTGTGCGTCCGGTCGGCATAGAATCCGGCATTCACCGACTTGCATACCTGCTCAAGCTGGTCAATTGCAGCCGGCCTGTGCACGTCGCCTGCAATCGCGGCGACCTTGAGCCCCTTGGACTGGTAGAGCTTGGCAAGCTTTGCAACAGTAGTGGTCTTTCCCGAACCAAAGAGGCCGAGGAGAAGGATTTTCTTTTTCTCAACAGTCGGGACGTAGGCTTCGCCTCCCATGAGGTTGCAGAGCTCCTCGTAGACTACCTTGGTGGCGTGCTCGCGGATGCTCGAGCCGGCCTGGATTTTCTCGTTGAGTATGCGCTCCTCGATCTTCTTGCACAGCTGTGCAACTAGCCGCACTTCGACGTCGTTTGTGATGAGCACGCGCTGGATGTCCTTGGAGAACTCCTTTACCGCCTTCTCGTCGACAAGCGCCGCTCCTGTGATGCGCGCAAGCGCCTTTCGGATGCCTTGTCCCAAGTCCATTCGGGTTTTTCACATGCTGTGTATTTGGTGTTTACAATAGTATTTTGCGACACAAAGCAAGAAAAAGCGGCCTATTACCTGTGGAAGCGCACGAACAGCGCCACGAACGTGGCCTTGCCGGTATTGGTAATCTTGTGCATTGTGCGCGACGGCACGAGCAAAAAGTCGCCGGCGCCGACTTCATATTTCTTTCCTCCGGACCTGACCTGCGCCTTTCCTGTCAGCACCTCGATTACCTCGTCGATGCCGTCGTGCCTGTGCCATTCGAACGTGCCGGCCTTTGGCAGGTATCCGACCGAGACTGCCTCAAGCCTGCTTTTTGGCGCGTCAGCGTTGCAAAATACCATCCGCCGCTTGCCGGACCCGCCGTGCGCGTCCTCTTGTTCGACTTGGCTTATGTGCCTGACGACCATTCTTTCCTTTTTCGGCTTTTGCAAGTGGCTCACTACGAAAAGATTATCCCAAGCGGACCGAGCATTGCCTTCAGGGTTTTCTTGCTTGTCTTGAAGCCCGCTATTGCGAACACCCCGAACGCGAGGAACGAGCTTGCGGTGATTGCGGGGTTCCAGGCATAGTACCACGGGACAAGAACGGCAAACAGCGCGGCAAGGGGGCTGGGCAGTCCGTAGTAGACGCCCTTCTCGGCCTTGGGGTCCTGCACGTTGAACCAGGCAAGCCGCATCACTATGCAGACTGCAAAGAATATCGCGCAAGCGATTGTGACCCAGTCAAAGACTGCGCCCGAAAGCAGGATTCCAAGCATTGCTGGGACCGCTCCGAACGACACTGCATCAGCCAGCGAGTCCAGCTGAAGGCCGAAGTCGTTGTCCTGCTTTGTCCAGCGCGCGACCTTGCCGTCCAAAAAGTCCGCGATTATCGCAAGCACAATCAATGCCGGAGCCCAGGCGATGCCCTGCAGCGACAGCACTATCGTAAGTATCCCAAAAGCGACGCTTGCGAATGTGAACACGTCCTTGAAACCAAGTTCCCCGGCCTTCCTGTTAAGCAGTGTCATAAAATGGTAGACGAATTTGCCTGTAATAAACCTGACGAAGAACGTTTCCCGGGGCGCCCGATGCTTTGTTGGCTGAAGAAATATCGCAGCCCAAGCAGCTGTTTGGGCGTTTCTAATCGGGTTTTATTGGTTGCTAAACACTATTGTAAATCACCGTATTTTAGGGCCTGTAACTCAGCTTGGTCCAGAGTGCCAGTCTTATATGACGCCACAGCCCCCCTAGGGGGACTATGGTTCTAGGCGAACTGGAAGTTCGTGGGTTCAAATCCCACCAGGCCCATACCCT
>Ga0074198_1000163_pt1 | contig 93644 bp, 92 predicted proteins | sample EPASupsiteSAE323_FD_64527 | JGI IMG/M metagenome (GOLD analysis project Ga0074198, IMG submission 64527) | Bioremediated contaminated groundwater from EPA Superfund site, New Mexico - Sample SAE3-23 | ecosystem: Environmental > Aquatic > Deep subsurface > Groundwater > Contaminated ... | reverse complement strand
AAATCATTGGCCGTGATGGAAAACTGGGATATTATGATGTCACAAATTATTACTTTGAAATTCCTTACAATGACGAGGACAAATATGATGATAACGGTGTTCTGGTGAAAAAAGGATTAAGAAAAAAGGGCCCTTCAAAGGAACACCGCCCTGATCCTATTGTCCAGATGGGGCTTTTGATGGACTCTAACGGCATTCCCATGGCTTTCAATACCTTTTCCGGGGGCGAAAGCGAAAAGACCTCTCTCCTTCCGATAATCCGCAGGGTGAAAAAGGATTATGGTATGGAACGTATTATTACTGTTGCGGATAGAGGGCTCAATACCAGTGATAACACCGCTTTTCTTGCCGGAACTAATGATGATGACTCCCACGGTCATGACGGCTATGTCTATGGCCAGAGTATATTATCTGCCGACAAGGAATTTAAGGCATGGGTAATTAATCCGGATGGTTATATCCATACCAAGGAAACAGATAAGGATGGGGAAGAAGTCATTTTCACCCACAAATCCAGAGTATATGCAAAAATCATACAACTTTCTAACCGACAGGGAAAACGCTCCCTGAAGATGACTATTTATCAGAAACAGATGGCATACTATTCCCCCAAATATGCTCAAAAACAGAAGAAGGAAAGGGAACTTGTCCTTGCAAAGGCAAAAGATTTAATTGCCAATCCCGGAAAATATACAAGGGCCACCAGTATCGGTGCTGCTGGATATATCAAAAACATAAAGTTCGTGAAGGAAACCGGTGAAATACCGGATGGAATCAATCTGTCGTTAAATCTTGATAAGATTGCCGAAGAGGAAAAATACGACGGTTATTATTCCATTGTAACTAGTGAAAAAGACCTGTCTGACACGGAAATCCGCGACATATACAAAGGGTTATGGGAAATTGAGGAATCCTTCAAAATCATTAAGAGCGAATTCAGGGCAAGACCGGTCTATCTTAGAATCGAGGACCATATCAAGGCACATTTCCTCATCTGTTTTGTTTCACTTCTCCTCCTGCGCGTACTGGAATATAAACTTGATAAGAAATATCCTGTCAACCAGATACGTGAGTCGCTGATCCGTTATTCCTGTTCACACCTTGATCAGAATTACTATTTATTTGACTACAGGGATGAGATCTTGCAGTCATTCGAAAGTATTTTCGGCATTGACCTTGGGAATAAGATTATGACCAGATCTGAAATTAAAAATATTTTGCAATATTACAAATAAAGTCTGAATATACAACACTAATTTGCCAAAAAACAAAGCTCTGCAGTCCGCATAAATGCTGTACTTGCAGAGCTTTTTTACTTGTTTTTACTGCAAAACTCAGGAAAAGAATAGCATAAGCCGTAAACATTCTATGGTTGATGATAAACATGGTTATGGTAACGCATAAGCAATGGACGTGGAAATTATGAAGTCCCAAAGGGTGATATTGTGATACCTTAGTAGATTGAAAAAGTGACCGGGATTACCTTAAGAAATACTAGTACTCTGTTAAGCCTAAAACTTTAATTCCCGCCGGCCAAATTATTGCAGGGCTTCGTTGTCGTCAATCGAAATACGTCCAGTATTACTCAAACTCTGACGACCAAGGATGGGCTAGTGCAGCGGTGCCAAGGATGGCAAGGAGCTGCCGCCTTGCCCTGCAATAATTTTTCTCGGTGGATAAAATAAACTTTTAGACTTAACAGAGTACTAGTAAATGGAGATAAAAAATTTAGGGTATATGATCTTTGGAAACCCATCCCAATATATCCCTCCGAATATACGCCCCAATATGACCCCTGAAAATGCATTATGAATAGCAAGCATCGTGATTCAGCGACAAGCAGCTGACGAGCCAAATGGAGGCCTATGCCGTTAATGAGGGAAAATATAGGTAGTTATACTAAAGGTAGTATAAGAAAACTAGAATAAATGCTAAATATAATGGACCTAAATGAGCTTTCATTTATTTAGAGCTCGAGTTTAGAATTTGAATGTTTATTAGCGTTTCACTGAAAGTGGTATAGGTATATATATACGATTAAATTTAAGCCGTATTTATGAATAGTACAAAAAACAGTGTTTCGTATAAGAAAGAAAACGCCGGTTCGAACTCCTGTTTGTTCAAACAACCGCTCATTAAGACCGTCCGGTATTTAATAAACTGCAATCTTCACATAATTTCGCTAATACCGCGGCATAATAAATGTGAGGTGATAATATATGACACAAATCAGACAAATTGAAGATTTAAAAGATGCCAATGAGATTTGGGATATATGCCATAATCAGAGCGAGCCTGTTTTCATTACTAAAGACGGAAATGATGAGTTAGTTGTGATGACTATGGAAAACTACCAGCGTCAATTCGGCCCGATCGATGTAAATAAACATCTTGCTGAGGCTAAAACCCAGAGAACACAGGAGGTTGGCTCGTTAGGAAGTGAAGAAGTCTATGAAAAACTGAAGGATCATTTTCTTATAAAGTAGCTTCAGTTTTACAGATGATGTGCAGCATGTTACACATGTAGGGGCGCCATATCCGCCCAGCTGTCATTGCGAGCAAAGCGCGGCAATCTTGTACTTATAGGCGGATACAATACGAAAGGATTGTTATAGATTGCCACACTTCGTTCGTAATGACATTTCAAGGAAATCAGGGACGGTTCTTGATTTCCAATGACGTTTTAAAGGCTATCGTTCTGTGTCGCATCATCCTTAAACTGCGACAATTGGGATTGCATGATGGGAGTTATAAAAGAATGACGGCTTTGGGCAGGCGCTTATTTGTAGCGGCGGACATAGGTTCGGATCATGCCCTGCTGTCGATATATCTGATACCCTCCCCGATACCTACAGAGAAAACATCCTCTTAGGTCTCTTTGACAACAGCTGCGCCCTCTGCCATAAAGAATTACTCGATAATAATCTTAAGATTAAATGTGCTGCTGGGCGGACCGCTTTCCCACCATTATCTGTTAACAAGATTTATTGAAGTTTCACCGGTTTGCAGAGCTTGAATCATCCAGCGCTCTCTGCCGCCGTTGCCGGCCGATCCGGTGCCATAATCATTATAGCAATGGTCGATTTGTTTTAAATACGTCCCGTCAAGAGGCTCGGCATATTTCCAGAGATAACCGCCGGTACCATTACTAATAAGGGGACCAGGGTACACGTGGGACAACGGACCTGTCCCCTGGTCCCACGCTTGCTGAACATAATCCACAAACTGCGTAATATAATAAAGATTTATGACATTAGTTCCCTGATGTTTCACGTGAAACATCAGGGAACTTAACATATAGGGTTATTTAACTGGCAATCGGGAAGCAAGCTCGTTGATAACAGAGTATACCTCCAAAAGCGGCATATTATGCAGCAAAGCAATAGCCTGGCAATCATCAAACTCCGGTTTAATTCTAACCCCACCAAGGGGTAGACGGGCAATTTTAACCCGTATAGTGCCCCAGGGTGTATCCAAGCAACTCTCAGATCGAGGCACCACGTAGCGGTTTTGCAGGCGATAGCGAATTCCCAAAGAACCTGATTCTTGAATTAGCATTCTGGCCAGGGTTTTAACGTGTTCGGGACGGGTTATCAGGGTTAAGAGCGTGCCGGGACGGTTTTTCTTCATATATACCGGGGTAGTGAAGTAATCTAAAACCGCATCATGCAAATTAAATAATTGAGCTAAATGAGTAAAAATCTCTGGATTGAGATCATCAATCTCCGTCTCCAAGACTCCAACGGTTTGTTCTTGTTCGGAGGAAGAAGTCCAATCGGCCTTGACCACCCGCAAAAGGTTGGGGACGTTATCCTTCCTTATATAAGTCCCGGCGCCGTAGGAGATATTTTGCGGAATAAAGGGTGGAGGATTAATCAACGGGTTAGCAATAGATGTCAACAGAGCAGCCCCGGTAGGGGTGACCAATTCTATACCGGCATCGGTAAATACGCAGGGAAAATTCGCCAGCAACAAAGCGGTAGCCGGGGCGGGCAGGGGATAGCGACCGTGACCGATGTTAATCAGCCCGCCCGACCATGGAAGCGGCGAAGCATAAATTTCATCAACCCCCAGAGATTCAAGACATAGAAACGTACCTAGAATATCCACAATAGTATCAACTGCCCCAATTTCATGAAAATGGACGGTATCCGGGCTTACTCCGTGAACCTTCGCTTCAGCTTCTGCCAGGCGGGTGAAAACACGAAGCGACTTAGTCTTCACTTCCGCAGAGACGCTGCTACTGGAAACAATTTCGGTTATATCTGCCAAATGACGGATGGGAGCGGTATGGGGGGCATCAACGGTAAAGGCTGCACTACGGATTCCCTGTACCATTTTATAATTATAGGATACATTGACACTAATGGGCAGGCTCAATACAGCTTGGTGCAGTTCTTCAAACGATGCGCCACAGTCCAACAAAGCACCGATTAGCATATCTCCGGACACTCCAGAAAAACAATCAAAGTACAAAAAACTCATAAAAACCTCCATTCTGCGACATAACAACCGAATTAGCCAGTTTTACAAAGCGACAAAATCTTGCTATTATACAAATAATACGGTAATGGTACAGAATATTTCAAATATCAACCATTATACTACATACATCGGAACGAGGCTGACAATGAATTCTAAGAAGAAAAAAAGGCGGGAACGCCTTCCCATTACGGTCTTTATTATTCCGGACATAAACGTTAAACCCTATCATATGTCCATAAGCAAAAAGACTCTGCACGGATCACTGGGGATAGCGACTGCATTGATGCTGGCCTTCGCCATCCTTACTGCAATGTACCTGATAGGGCTAAATGACATAAGAAACGTGCAGAGGATAAAGCAGGAAAATTTTGCCCAGGAATCAAACATGAAACAAATGAACCTGGAGATGGAGGAAATTAAGAAACAACAACTGCAGATCGATCAAAAACAACAGGAAATCAAAAAACTTATGGGTATTCAAAAAGAGACCACAGAGACGGTCAATCCTTCCCGCGGAAGCCGGGCGGGAGAGGAACGGGTCTTTAATGAAGGCGGCCGAGCCATGACCCATGTCTTGGCCCAGGATATAAAAACAGCCCTTTCTCAGACTGAAAAAGAATTGGATGAAATGCTTGCCAAGGTAAAAGAAGACCCGGCTTTCTATCGTACTATTCCCAATCAGTGGCCGGTAAAAGGGGAAATCACCTCTGAATTCGGAATAAGACGTTCGCCCTGGGGCAGAAATGAGGTTTTTCACGAAGGAATCGACATCAAGAGCGCAGTGGGCACCGACATAGTCGCGGCGGCTGATGGGGAAGTTATATATGCAGACTGGATGGCAGTTTATGGTAAGGCGGTGCGGATAAATCACAGTAACGGCCTGGAGAGTCTATACGGGCATACCTCGGCCATACTGGTTAAGAAGGGAGATAAGGTAAGTAAGGGTCAGGTGATTGCCAGGGTGGGAACCACCGGTATGAGCACCGGACCTCACCTGCATTTTGGCATTACCAGTAATGGGCAGCTTAAGGATCCTATGAATTACTTGCCTTGATATATAAACCCAGTATTTACTGATTGAGGGGGAGAAGATGTGTGGAAGAAAGAACAGCCGTATAATAATGTCAAAAGTTTTATAGCAGAAGGGGTAACAGTTAAAGGGGATATCCAATCCCGGGGATCATTACGTATAGACGGGACGATTGAAGGAAACATAGACGTTCAGGGAGACTTGATTATCGGCAACAGTGCTGCGCTGAAAGGCAATGTAAAGGCTGAAAATATAATCCTGGCAGGCAAATTGGATGGCAACCTGACAGCCAATGGCAAGGTCGAAATAACCAGCATTGGGCAGCTAAAAGGAGATATTAACTGCAGTATTTTCTCCCTGGAAGAAGGGGGACGGTTGGAAGGAAACACCCGCATGGCAAGAAACAAGGGCGGAAGCGAAACGGAAAAATCACATCTGGACAAAAGCAAAGCATAGAAAGACCTCTAAATAGTTGTCCTTCGTTAAAGTATAATTACAATATTAGACAAATAAACCCGGCTGTACAGTAGGGGAAGCCGGGTCTTATTGCGGATTAGAGTCAGGCTGCAGTGTACTAGGTAGCGAGGAAGGCGGCAGCCTGATGGTGGTTAAGGTTAGGCTGTACATAACGCCGCTTATCACTGTCATAACGCAAATGGGCCATATATAGACTATCTGCAATTAGATCGGCCATTTTATAGACTACATAAAGACGAGTATTCTGCAATACCATCTGTTCCAGAAACCCGCCCACATTGACTACTGCCGATATGTGAAAATCTCCCACTTCTGGAAGAACTTTTTTCAAAGCGGTCCCAGGCTTGAGCCCGCCTGTTTTGATATTGATATAGCCAATACGATCGGTATTGCCAAGGCTGGCATCCACGGCTACCACCAGCGGATTTTTGTATTGCAGGTCAATCGCTTCTAAAACCTCCTCTAAATTGGCAGCATGAGACGGTTTCTCCAGAGTTCCAAAAAGATTTATAGAGGAGGTCATGGCCTGCAGGCGGGTGCCTACCAGAGGTCCCAGGCAATCACCGGTAGCGCGGTCGGTTCCGACACAAAGATAGACTATATCTCTCCGGAAACCTGAATTCATTTCAATCATGAGACGATAAATCCGGTTTTCTAGTTGTCTCAAACAAAACGGGTCCTCGTAGTGAAAGGAAGACTTCTCCGTGTTTTCCTGGGTGGTAGAAAGCTCCATCGAGTACCTCCTGATTATAAATATTTACCATTATTCTTACCGCTGGGAATATTTTTATGCGGTATTTTTACGAAGGCCGAATATTTATTAATCACAGGCTATTTATGAAATGGGGTGGATGGAATAAAGTATCGGATGATGCTGGTTATGGGCTATTTGGGAGCTGTAATCGGAGCGGGCTTTGCTTCCGGCCAGGAAATTATGCAGTTTTTTGTGTCTTATGGGCTGGAAGGCTTTAAAGGAGCCTGCCTGGCTACAATTTTGTTCTTTGTGCTGGGCGGACTGCTGCTGTATCTGGCCCATGCCCACCAGATATCGCATTATCAGGACATGTTAAGCTATTTGCTGGGTAACAGGCTAGGGCGGGCCGTCGATTTTCTATTGGCGATCTTTCTCTTCCTGGGAATCAGCACCATGCTATCCGCCAGTGGAGCGGTTTTTTATGAACATCTATATTTGTCCAAAATCCTGGGAATTTTCCTGGCATATGTTTTGATAGTGATACTACTGCTTACAGGGAAAAAGGGACTCATTCTTTCATATAATGTACTGGTACCGGTTAAAATATTGTTGTTGTTAATTATTTCGGGATATGCGGCCTTTTTTGTGCAAGGAGGCCAATCGGAATCCTATATGGTTTATATGAGTGGCGAAGATAGCGGGATCTGGTTGGTTGCCAGCCTGTTATATGTTGCCTATAATTTCGCCCTGGCGATGGTAGTGTTGACTGAATACCAAAACCTTAGCTCCCCGCATAACGGAATTATGGGAGCTGCTTGGGGTGGTATATTGTTGGGGGGGCTGGTTATCATAAACTATTTATCCTTGAGTAAATTCCTTCCCGAGGTAATGCATTACGAAGTGCCAATGCTTTATGTTGCCGGTCATATAAACCTGGCCGCCAAACATATATACACCCTGGTTTTATGGCTGGGGATTCTTTCGACCGCTATTGCCAATGCCTACGGATTTGCCCAGCGCTTTGCTAAGTTTACCGGACTTAGATATGGTCTATGCCTGGTTTTATGCGTGACCATGGCTTTGCCTTTATCAATGCAAAGCTTTTCGGGACTCGTTAATAAAACTTACCCGCTTTTTGGGGTTCTGGGAGTATCCATAATCGCTGCGCTGTTATATAGGGCTACAAAAGAACTGGGACTAGAGTTATACTATAAAATATACCAATTACTTGACAGAATCAAGGAGGCTTAAAATGACCAGTCTGAGGAATATTCCTTCTATCGATGATTTACTGGCGCTGTCGCAGGTAAACGATTTGCTTAAACAGTATAATCGTGAATTTGTTTTGGGGAATTTACGCCAGACGGTCGAAGCCATCCGCCAGGAACTACGGATGACCGGAGAAACATGCGGGAAGGAAAGCCTGACGGAAAAGATCCTGCATCAACTACATATATATATAGTAAAAGCGGGCCAAGGAACCCTGCAAAAGGTAATCAATGGAACCGGAGTAGTCTTGCATACCAATCTGGGACGGGCTCCTTTAGGTGAACGAGCCATGGAATACCTTAATGATATGGGTAGAAACTATAATAATCTGGAAATAGATCTGGAAAGCGGAGAGCGGGGGTCGCGATACCGTCATGTGGAAGAGTTGCTGGTCAGTCTAACCGGAGCGGAGGCAGGACTGGTGGTCAACAATAATGCTGCAGCAGTTCTACTGGGATTGACGTGCCTGGCTCACGGTAAAGAGGTAATAGTATCCCGTGGACAGCTTATTGAAATAGGCGGTGCTTTTCGGATCCCAGAGGTTATGAAGGCCAGTGGGGCTCGACTGGTGGAGGTTGGCACCACTAATAAAACCTATATATCCGATTATGCCCAAGCTATCACGGAAGAAACGGCCTTGCTTTTTTCAGCCCACACTTCCAATTATAAGATTGTAGGCTTTTCCGAGGAAGTAAAACTTGCTGAATTGGTAAAACTGGGACAGAAGTGTGGGATACCGGTTATGCACGATTTGGGCAGCGGGATTCTGAAAGACCTGGGAGAATGGGGATTGAAAGAAGAACCGACGGTTCAGGCCAGCGTTGATAGCGACGCAGATATAATCACTTTCAGTGGGGACAAACTGCTGGGAGGTCCCCAGGCCGGTATTATTGTAGGCAAACAAAAATACATAAGCGCCATGAAGAAGAATCAGCTGACCAGAGCCTTGCGCGTGGATAAACTTATTATCGCGGCTCTCGAAGGAAGCCTATTAGAATATTACAGTGGTGATCCCCTGCAAAAAATACCGGTGTTAAGAATGCTTGCAACCCCAGAGAACATTTTGTTGGAAAGGGCCGAAAGCTTGAAGGAAAACTTATATACCCGGTTGCAAAACACAGGGCAGATTAAGGACATAATAGTGGTAAAAACCGGGGATATGGTAGGGGGAGGCGCCTACCCCACCTATAAGATTACCGGATATGGAGTGCAGTTGGCCTTCCGCGAAAACCGGCTGGAAATGCTGGCTAAACAACTGAGAGAAATGAACCCGGCCCTGCTGACCCGTAAACAGGAAGATAAAATGCTTATCAGTGTGCGAACTTTACTGAGCGGGGATGCCACCCTGGTGGTAGAATTGCTCGATAAAGCCCTTGGTTCCTGGATGGGGACTGATCCGGTATCGGGAGGAAAGCCATGAGAAGACTGATTATTGGAACAGCGGGGCATATTGACCATGGTAAGACCACGCTGGTAAAAAGGCTGACCGGGATTGAGACGGATCGGCTTAAAGAAGAGAAACAAAGAGGAATATCAATTGAACTGGGTTTTGCGCCTTTTAAACTGCCGGGTGGGCAGAAGGCTGCTATTGTGGATGTACCCGGACATGAAAGGTTTATCAGGCACATGCTGGCGGGAGCCTTCGGAATCGATATGGTTTTATTTACTATTGCCGCAGATGAGGGGGTAATGCCGCAGACTAGAGAACACGCGGATATTATCGAATTATTGGGAGTAAACAAAGGCATCATAGTGATTACCAAAAGTGATATGGTCGATGAAGAATGGCTTATGCTGGTAGAAGATGAGGTTAGGGAATATATCGACAAAGGCATATTAAAGGGAGCTCCCATAGTAGCGGTATCAGCAGTCACCGGCGAAGGTATTCCCGAACTTCTACAGACTATTGAGCAGGTAGCGGCCACGGTGGTGGAGAAACCGATCATGGGGCAGGCTCGCTTACCCATAGATCGGGTTTTTACTATAGCGGGTTTTGGCACGGTGGTAACCGGCACACTATGGTCGGGCCAGATTAAAGTGGGAGACAGCCTGGAACTGATGCCGGTACAGAAAATGGTTAGAGTTAGAACCCTGCAGGTACATAACCAAAAAGTGGACACAGCCTATGCCGGACAGAGAGTAGCTGTTAACCTGCAGGGAATAGAGGTTAGCGATATAAAAAGAGGATATCTGCTTGCCACCAGCGCCTACCTTACCCCCAGCTACAGAGTAGACACCAAATTACGGCTCCTGCACAGCAGTTCGCGTATCCTTCACAATTGGAACCGGGTAAGGTTTCATCTGGGAACCGACGAAACCCTGGGCAGGGTGGTGCTGCTGGACCGTGATGAGTTGCGCCCTGGTGACGAGGCCTATGTACAGATAGTTATGGAAAAACCGGTAGTGGCCTATAAGGGCGACCCGTTTGTTATACGTTATTATTCCCCCGTCAATACCATTGGTGGAGGAATTATTATTGATCCCAACGCACCCCGCCAGAAACGCTTTAAGGAAGAAGTCCTAAATGAGTTGGCGGTAAAAGAAGAAGGCAGCCTATATGATGTTGTTTTGCATGAACTGGAATCATCCCTGCGTGAGCCGCTGAGTATTGCCGACTTGGCCAAGAGAACCGGCAGTTCCGAAAAACAGATCATGGAAGAAGTCCAGCAGTTGCAGGAAGATGAAAAAGCGGTGGATATTAGCGGCAAGGGGAGCTATTATTTGAGCACTCAGGGTTTGGAGATAATCTATGAACAAATTACTGAGACCATTTGCCGCTACCAGCTGAAATTCCCTCTAAGGTCTGGTTACCCGAAAGAAGATATGCGCAGCCGCCTGTTTAGCAAGCTGAATCCCCGGGTTTTCAACACGGTGATTAAATACTTGGAAGAAGAAGGGCGAATTATTAATAAAAACAATCTGGTAAGCCTGCCCGGCTATTCGCCCCAACTTAGTGAAAAAGAAAAACTTCTTATTGCCCGAATAAGGACTATAATGAAGGATAGATTATTCAGTCCTCCGGGATGGGATGAATTAATTACAGAACACCGGATCGGGGAAACAGAACTACAGGAAATAATTGCTTATTTAACAGAACAGGGTGAACTGGTAAGAATAAATGAAAGTCTGTATTTTTCCAGCACGGCGATAGAAAGCGGCCAACAACGTTTAAATGAACACTTTGCTCGGGAACGTGAGCTAACATTGGCTACAGCTCGGGATATTTTTGATACTTCTCGTAAGTATGCACTGCCTTTGATAGAATACTACGATAAAATGCATTTTACCCGCAGGATCGGAGACATCCGGGTTAAATGCCACCCGGGCCAGGAAAAAACAGCGGGGGAGGTGGAGAGTAACCATTAAATCCGGGCATATTAGAGTGCAGTATTAATAAAAGTATAGGAGGAGTTCGATGAAAGGGAGAATTAGTAAAAAGCTGGTAGGACTGGTACTGATGATATTTGCATTCAGTATCTTAGCAGGTTGCGGAGGTAAAACTGCGGACAAGAGCAGCCAAACAGCTGCTGCCAAAATTCCGGTCGGCATCAACTTTGAGTTATCTGGTGGTGCGGCTACCTACGGGGCAGATGCCCGCGACGGAGCATTGCTGGCCATTGAGCAGATCAATGCTGCGGGTGGGATTCTGGGAAAACAACTGGAACCTATCGTAAAAGATTGTAAATCAGCAGCCGATGAGGCGATGAGCGTCAGTTCCGCTCTGGCCGGAGAAAAAATAGTGGCCCAGATAGGACCTGCAACCAGTGGTGACGTAGCCGGCAGCACCCCCATAATGATGGAGAAGAAGATACCTCTGATCTCGCCATCTGCTACCAACGAAAAAGTCACCATAGATGATAAGACCGGTAAAGTTCGGGACTACATTTTCCGGGTATGTTTTATTGACCCCTTCCAGGGAACCCTGATGGCCCAGTTTGCGTCCACGACCCTGAATGCTAAAACTGCTGTAATATACAAAGACAGCTCCACAGACTATGCGAAAGGTCTGGCTGAATATTTCAGGAAGACCTTTGAAGCCAAGGGTGGAAAGATCTTAGCCGAAGAAGGTTTCGTAAAAGATGATCGGGATTTCAAAGCGGTTCTAACTAAAATAAAAGGTCTTAATCCCGAATTCATCTATGTACCGGGATATTATCAAGAAGTAGCTCCCCTGGTTAAGCAAGCACGCGATTTGGGAATAACGGCTACTATTGGCGGATGTGACGGCTGGGTTTCCGATGACCTGGTTAAAGTAGCCGGAGCCGCCAGTCTGAACAATACCTTCTTTACCACCGATTTCACTGCTGAGGACAAAGATGCCAAGGTAGTAAAATTTGTTGGCGATTTCCAGGCCAAGTATAACAAAGTTCCTAATTCCTTCAATGCTCTGGGCTATGACTCCGTGCAGATGCTGGCCCAAGCTATCAAGGATGCAGGTGCAGCCGAGCCCGAGAAGATAAAAGATGCCCTGGCCAAGATTAAGGACTTTGTTGGCGTGACTGGCAAGATAAGCATTGACGAGAAACATAATCCGATCAAAGCCGGCATTATAATTGAATTTAAAGACGGCAAACAGGTAATGAAGACCAGAGTCCAGCCTTAGAGGAATAAGGGGTAAAGAGAGGGGGTTCCCCTCTCTTTACCTTCATTAAAGCCGACAAAGGACGTGTCTAACTTGCAGGAATTTATTCAACAACTTATTAACGGACTGACCTTAGGAGCTATCTATGCCCTGATAGCGTTGGGATACACCATGGTTTACGGAATAATAAAACTGATTAACTTCGCCCACGGCGATATTATGATGGTAGGGGCTTATGTGGGGTTTTTCTCCATCTCTCTATTTGGGAGCAACATAGTGATGGCGATGCTTTATGCCATGTTAGCCTGTGCCATTATTGGCGTGATTATTGAAAAAATTGCTTACAAACCGTTGCGTAATTCTACTCGCATAGCGGCATTAATTACTGCCATTGGGGTGTCTTTATTTCTGGAATATGCAATGCTATTCCTTATGGGGCCAGCCCAACGGGTGTTCCCGGAAAATGCTTTCCCGGTCAGCAACTATCATATTATGGGTATTATGATTGCCAACAAAGACCTTTTCGTAATAGTGTCTGCCGTGGTTCTGATGCTTATATTGCAATATATCATAAGGATGACTAAAACCGGCAAGGCCATGCGGGCGGTTTCCGAGGATCAGGAAGCGGCTGTACTTATGGGTATTAGCGTGGACCGAACCGTCTCGATCACCTTTGCAATAGGCTCAGCGCTTGCCGCTGCTGCCGGGGTTATGATAGGGGTTTACTATAATACGGTTAATCCTTTGATGGGAATAATACCCGGGCTGAAAGCCTTTGTAGCAGCAGTGTTGGGCGGGATCGGCATAATCCCCGGGGCAATGGTGGGAGGATTCTTAATGGGAATCCTTGAAACCATGGTTAGCGGCTATAGCAACAGTCTTTATCGTGATGCGGTTGCATTTGGGGTACTCATTCTAATACTCCTTATTAAGCCCACCGGATTATTTGGCAAAAATACCGGCGAAAAGGTGTAGGTGATAGCGGATGCAAGTGATCAATAAAAGAGCAGGCCGGTTTATAGTCGAAGTTCTTGTCCTGGCAGCAATCTTTAGTCTGGGACAATATATGATTAATACGGAGTTACTGAGTCAATATTATGAGATTAACCTTACTTCCATGTGTATAAATATAATCCTGGCAGCCAGCTTAAATTTAATCAATGGATTTACCGGACAACTATCGTTGGGACATGCCGGGTTCATGGCCGTAGGTGCCTATATTTCGGTGATAATGACTGATAAAATGGGACAGCCCTTAATAGTAGGGATATTGGCCGCCTGTCTGGCGGCCGCCCTGGCCGGGTTTATTATCGGAGTTCCCACATTGAGGCTTAGAGGTGATTACCTGGCTATTGCCACTCTGGGGTTGGGGGAGATCATCCGGGTTGTTTTGCAGAACATTGATTATGTGGGAGGGCCGTCGGGGATATTGGGAATTGAGAAGTTGACCACCTGGGCCTGGCTGTTTGGGGCTACTGTACTAACCCTGATAGTTATCGTTAACCTGATTAATTCCAGCTACGGCAGGGCCATTATATCTGTACGGGAAGATGAAGTAGCCGCTGAATTGATGGGTATAAATACTACCCGCTACAAAGTGCTGGCCTTCGTAATCGGGGCGATGTTTGCCGGTTTGGCCGGGGCCCTGTACGCCCACTACTTTTATATTATTAAACCTGATACCTTCAACTTCATGAAATCCTTTGATATTCTGGTTATGGTAGTACTGGGCGGTTTGGGTAGCACCACCGGAGCGGTCATTGCGGCAATATTCGTTACTGCCTTAACCGCGGCCTTGCAGGCCTTCCCGGCCATTAGAATGATCCTGTATGCACTGATACTGATCCTTGTCATGCTTTATCGTCCGCAGGGATTGATGGGTAACAAGGAAATAGGCCGAGAAACCCTGAATAGATTGTGGGGTGCCAAAAAATGAGCCTGATGGAAATAAAGAACCTTTACAAGTCCTTTGGGGGTTTAAGTGCGGTTCTTAATTTCAACTTCAATATGGAAGAAAATGATCTGGTAGGCTTGATCGGCCCTAACGGGGCTGGAAAAACCACGGTATTTAACCTTATAACCGGTGTTTATAAACCGGATCAGGGAAGCATAACTTTTGCCGGGCAAAACCTGGTAGGCCTACCGCCGTATAATATATGTAAAAAGGGAATTGCTCGAACATTTCAGAATATTCGCCTATTTCGTGATTTAACGGTACTTGATAATGTTAGAATAGCTATTCACAAGGATGTAAATTATGGGTTCTTAGGCGCTATATTTAGAACCCCGGGATTTTTTCGGGGTGAAGCCGAAATAGAAGACAAGGCGCTGGAGTACCTGAAAATTTTTAAACTTGAGAACAAAAAAGATGAAATTGCATCCAATCTGCCTTATGGAGAACAAAGGCGATTGGAAATAGCACGAGCTTTGGCTACCAGTCCTACTATGCTAATACTGGACGAGCCGGCAGCGGGGATGAATCCCCAGGAGACCAGGGAATTGATGAAATTAATCCAGTGGCTGCGCCAGGATTTCAAGTTATCCATATTACTGATAGAACACGACATGTCCCTGGTTATGGGGGTCTGTGAGAGAATTTTCGTTCTTGACTATGGACAGGTAATAGCTGAAGGTATGCCCGAGGAAATCCGCAACAACAAACAGGTCATAGAAGCTTATCTCGGAGAGGAGGCAAATTAGTGCTACAGGTAAAGGATATAGATGTGTACTATGGTGCGATTCATGCCCTTAAGAAAATGAGCCTGGAAGTTGAGCAGGGGAGCATTGTTACTCTGATTGGGGCTAACGGAGCGGGCAAAACCACTACCCTAAAGACCATTTCGGGTATACTTAGGCCCCGTAGCGGGAGTGTCTTTTTCAAAGGTGTTGAGATCAGCAAAGTAGCCCCCGAGAAGATTGTGGGAATGGGAATATCCCAGGTTCCTGAAGGTCGCCGGGTTTTTCAGGACATGTCGGTGCTGGAAAACCTCGAAATGGGAGCCTATTTGCGTAAAGATAAAAAAGAGATAACCGAGGATATGGAAAATGTATTTACCCGTTTTCCCCGGTTAAAGGAACGGAGCAAGCAACTGTCTGGAACACTAAGTGGTGGGGAGCAGCAAATGCTGGCAATTGGCCGGGCGCTTATGGCCAGGCCTCAATTACTGCTCATGGATGAGCCCTCCATGGGGTTGGCGCCCCTATTAGTAAAAGAGATATTTTCTATAATCAAGGATATTAACGACCGCGGAACCACTATCCTGCTGGTGGAACAGAACGCTAATATGGCATTATCTATTGCCGACAAGGCTTATGTTATAGAAACCGGAGAAATCGTATTACAGGGCTCAGCTGAACAATTATTAAAGAGTGAGGACGTTAAGAAAGCCTACCTGGGAGGTTAACCCAGACCGGCCAAAAAAGCACCCTGGCACCCTCCGGGTACTACTGATGCTCCAGTTGGTCGCTATTAAGGTTGCGGGCACACGGATGTTCGCTCGCTCACTAATTAATGAAGCGAATAGCTGCGTTATTCAAGCTGCCTACATGAGGCTTTATTGATGTATCAACCGCAGAAATAAAAGAATGGGGGAATGACTATGAAGGTTAGAGATCGGATGTCAGAAAACGTAAGAACAGTGGGATTGGACACCAGTATAAATGAAGCCTTCTCGCTTATGAAGGAAAACAATATTCGCCGCTTGCCCGTAGTGGAGAAGGGAAAAGTCACCGGCATAATCACCATAGGCGATCTCAACCAGGCTTCGCCGTCTACCGCCACCACCCTGAGCATACATGAGTTAAACTATTTATTAGCCAAGACCAAGGTTAAGGACATTATTAACAAGAAACAAAAATTAATAACCGTAGGCCCGGAAAACTACATTGAAACTGCTGCCAAACTTATGCGAAGAAATCGCATAAGTGGACTTCCGGTAGTTGAAGACAATAAATTGGTGGGAATTATAACCGAAACTGATATATTTGATGCTCTTATTGATATCCTAGGAGTTAAAAAGACCCATAGCCGGATCGATTTCTATACCGCTGATCGTCCCGGGACAATAGCTGCCATTACCGGTATGATAGCCGAAAAGGGGAAAAACATCTTGAATACAGTAGTGTTCTTTGATGAGAAGAAAGACAAATATAAAATGATTCTTAGACTGGAAGAGCTGAATTGTGAAGATGTCATTAACGAGCTCAAAAACCGGGGTTATGAAGTAGAGTCAGTGATCGTTGCCCCGGAGGATAATCTATAACTGCTTCAAGACTGATTTGACAATAACCACAAACGATATTATACTCAGTAAGCAATATTTAAGGAGGCGGATCGGTCCTGGTGGGCCGCCTGGACTTCAAATCCAGTTTGCGCGGCGGCGATCCCGTCGTGGGTGGGTTCGATTCCCACACGCTTCCGCCAGTAATACAGGCGTTTTAAGCGCTTCAGCTGAAATTAAAAGTTTCAGCTTTTTTGTTCTGTTTTTGCATTTGACCCACGTAAATATCCATCTATTTTTTCCACGACGGCTTTGTCAGCCTTTGTGCAAGCTTCAAAATACGGTGTTCCACAAACTCGAAGCCGTCTTATTGTAGTGGTTTGCAAGGAACATGATATTGAATTGCCTAGGTTTACCCATGGAAATGGCATAGATAAGATAAACTATTCGACTGTTGGAGATTGGATTAATAATTTTCCAACATTACAAGCGGGTGAAATTGATCCCGATGATCCCGACTATTGCTCTGCATCATTATCTGATTTAAATATGAGACGTATTCAGGCAACTACAGAAGGTGGTAGCAGGCTGGATTGGCCCGAAGATCTATGGCTGGTTTGCCATAAAAAACATAATGGACATAGTGATGTTTATGGAAGGCTAAGTTATACACGCCCGGCAAGCGCATTGACTACAAAATGTATAAGCTATTCAAATGGAAGATTTGGTCATCCAACAGAAAACAGGGCAATAAGTGTAAGAGAGGCTGCCTGTTTACAGACTTTTCCCCGCAATTATTGCTTCTGTGGATCAATGCTATCAAAAGCAAAACAAATTGGTAATGCGGTACCTCCTCTTATGGCTGAAAAATTTGGTGCAAAGTTTATAGAGCTTAATAAGATTTAAGTTTATCAACCCACCGGGGCAAGCCCCTCCGCCCTAAGCCTGCCGCTCAGTGGTCGAGGAACATGATGCCGGCTGCGCTCGCGCTCCGCTCTCGGCATCATGTTCCCGAAGATAGCCTTTCCTCTCAACCGCTCTTTTTGAGTCTCACGGAGTGATTGTGGCCCTCGCCGGGCTGGGCCAGACGGGCTTATTACAGTCCTCCTGGACAATTATCAAGTCACGTATAGCGTGAACTTATAACGTTACTGCCAAGTTGAACCGGTGATTTTGTATTTGAATATTTTATAGAGTAAACAAAATATTGACGATAACATATTGTATAATGGTTGTTTAGTGAAGCGAATATCCGGAATTTATCATAATAACGATATTAGCGGGTATAATATAGTATTAGAGGCAGTAAACATTTTGTTGACAGTTTTATTTTCTTGACCTAATATTAAGTTCCAGGAGGAAGGGGGCGAAATCAAAATGGCCAACTTATTTACCGAAATAGGGGCTAAGATCGAGGCATTTTTGGCTGCAAACGATATGACCCAAAAAGAACTCGCTGACAAGATAGGTATTTCAAAGCAAGTCATGGGCAAGATCATTCATGGGAAAAAGGCGATTAACTTAATAGAAATCAGTAAGATTGCGGAAGCCATGGGATCATCTGTTGACAGCCTAATTTATAGAACCAATAATGAGGAAAAAACTGAACCGGTTTTTTTAATGATGGGTCGTGCCCAGAATCCCAATACCAGTGATGATTTCAGATTTCTTAATCATGTCATGGATGAGATGATCGCGCTGGAAGTATTACTTACAAAATAATGGAGCGTTGACCTTATGATAAATGAATCTCAAATTGATGTGCAGTATCTGGATCTAAGTTCCGAGATTTGCCGGGACTTGGAAATAAAAGTCCGGGAAAAACTTGCTTCGCTCTGTAAAGGTGCAGGATTTCTCAAAGAAGACGTATTTAACATCTTGGCGGATGTTTCCATATTCATGCAATATCCAATCGAAGATGATGAAATATGCGGCTTTGTGTGCTGCAAAGAAGGCAGAGCTTTTTCATTTATTAATTCCTATATACCTTATGAAAAACAGCTTTTTGCCGCAGCCCATGAGCTTTATCATATTTGGTATGATGAGGATGTTCTAAAGAACGGAGAATTATTAGAGAGTGATGTATTAGATCCGGCCTCGGGAGTGGGATTAGAAGAACGGGAAATTAAAGCCAATAGATTTGCGGCTCTTTTAATGGTTCCCAAGGACGTTCTGATAAACGAGCTTGATTATAGGAAAGTAAGTGCCGGGGACCAGGTTTCACTTGAAAATATAGTGAAATTGATGAGCAAGTTCGGGATGCCCTATAAGACTATAATTCGCAGATTATATGAGATACGTCATATTGATCAAGAACAGTGTCTGCAATTGCTCCAAATTCCTGACAGAGGTGAAAAGTCGCCCATCAGAATGCTGCAGAAAAGGCTGCAGATTGGAGAAGAGCAGAACAGCCGAACCAATGTCATTAAATTCAACGGATTGGTTGATAAAGCAATTACTGCCTATGATAATCAGCTTATATCGGTAGATAAACTCAAATACCTTTTATCTATTGTCAGAAAACAGCCGTTGGATTTTGATATAAAGATTGAGAGCTCACGTCTAAATGAAAAGGAATTACTCGAGCTGCTGGAGAATGACTAGTACCCTGTTAACCTTAAATCAATTTATTATAGTCGAGTAAAATTTTTGTAGGGCAAGGCGGAGGATTGAGCAATACCGGGCGTATTGTGATTGACGACAACGAAGCCATACAGAATTTGACCGGCGAGAAGATATTGAATTAGGGTTAACAGGGTACCAGGTAATTGCTAAAATTTGTATTTGGACGTGAGTTGTGAGTGAGGGCTAAGGCGGACAAAGCGATAATTGATGCTGATTTTGCATTGAAGTTAGGCCAGCTGGAAAAGTATAGAATTCTTGAGGTCTATTTGCCTGAATGTGTGGAATTGCTATACATTCATGAACATGTCTATAATAATGAAATATTAATGCCCCCTACCGTCAAGGAGCAGATTGATCGTCTTATTCAAAATGGACGGGCACAGATTGTTAACCGCAGGTTCATTGAAACCGAAAAACCTGAAGCTGTGAGTATATACGATGAAATTCAAGACTTATTGCAGCAAAATATTATAGACACGGTGGCAGGTCACAAGAACTGGGGAGAAATTGTTTCTATAGCATTCTCAAAAGCAGTCGGAATCAAATATTTTCTTTCCGATGAAAGCCGGCTGCAGCAGATAATAGATGAACATATCAACCTGGATATGGAAGGAACAGATAATATTAATGTGATTCGCGTAACGGATTTCTTTGAATGGATGAGAGATGCCGGTGTAGAGCGAAAAGTAATAAAGCTCGCCTGGTTGTTCTATGAGAATCTTAAAGACCACACGACCAAGAAAGATATTGAGAAGCTTAAGAGATGGTTTGATAATGAGTTCTGGCCAATGGAGTAAGAAATATAATAGCGTTGCCTCTGAGACAAGGAAATTACTTGCCCCAGAGGCATAATTTTTGACCCACATTTTGACCCACGCCAGGAATTTTATTTAAAAATTGTTGACTTTCGCAAATGAATGAAAACGGGGCCGAAAAAGCGAAAACCGCAATACTGGGAAAAGCACAAATCGAGGAACACCGGGCGTTAACGTTAGTTAACGATTTTTCCCGAAGTGGGACTTCAAATCCAGTTTGTGCGGCGGTGATCCCGTCGTAGGTGGGTTCGATTCCCACACGCTTCCGCCAGTAATACAGGCGTTTCAAGCGCTTCAGCTGAAATTAAAAGTTTCAGCTTTTTTGTTCTGTTTTTGCATTTGACCCACATAAATTCCTGGTTGATTCTGCCGAATAGCTGAGCCATGCTTTAGTAAACTAAGTTTGTACATAATGCTCATCTTGTGGGGTTGCAGCACTTAAATCTTTCCCCCAAATGGCAAAGGCGATCAGCCCCACCAGGCCGCAGGCAAAGGCGACTACAAAATTGGTTCCCGGAGATATATTCCAAAGGTAAGCGCTGCTCAACGCGGCTATAGAGACGATGACATCACGAATCAGATAATAAGTGCCGAAGGTGGCAGCCTTCAGATGCTCGGGAGCCAGGTCCATGATCAAAGCTTTGCGGGTGGGTTCACCGAACTCCTTTAAACCCCGTATGATAAAAGCAAAGACCAGGGCTGTAAATGTATGGGAATAGTAAAGAACTAGGGGAAATAGAGTAAAGAAGACAAAGGTGATCAAGACAAAAGGCTTTTTGGTATATTTATCGGCCGCATAAGCCACCGGTATATAGATGAGCACCGCGGTCAGCATTTCAATGCTGGTCAGAATGCCGAACCTGGCTGCCGAAATTTTATTGACTTCCACTACCCATAGAACTACAAATGCATAGGGGATTTGCTCGGCAAAGCGGATCAAAACATCCGAAACAAGCAAGCTGCGCAGCCCGGGAGTAAAGGAGGAGAAAATCTGACCCACATGCAAATGAGCCTCTTTCTTCTCGCCGTTGTCTTCAATAAAGTAATACTCTACCAGCAAGGAGACAACGCCCACAACAAAGGCGATGCAAAAGGCGATCTTTATCCCCTGCACTTGACCGTATAATCCGATCAATATTCCGCCTATCACCGGCCCCAGGGCCATGGGTATACGCCGGACCAGGGAGTGCAGAGTAACACCCATAGTTCGTTTTTCTTTACTGACCACATTGGCCACCAGGCTCATAACCGCCGGCAGGGAAATTGCCGACCAGGCAATAAAAAAGATGCAGCCGACTATTACCGCCTGCCAGTATGGAAATATGATGACGATCAGGTAGCCGAAAAGAGCAATAACAGTGAACAACATCAGGGATTTTTTATAGCCCAGTCTATCTGAAAGATATCCGCCGGGGAAGGAGTAGATAGCCCCCAGGAAATTCTGCATGGCGTTTAGAAACCCCACGACAAACACGGTACCTCCGACCGCCACCAGGTAAAGAGGCAGAAATCTTTCCGCCATTCTTTCTCCCAGGCCAATTAAGATAACCATAATAAGCATGGATGTAATGCTGGTATTTATGGCTAAAAAACCTCTGATATGATTCTTGAAACCCATTATATTCGCCTCTCCATCATTTTCAATTAAACAACTTGTTAAAGATATACTGTGCATCCCTTTGTTTCCCGAGAAAGGATGCTTATTTAGCGTAACAAATCCACTACCATTTTCATCCGAAGGCGACGCTTTTCCTCGGTTAGGGGATCAAGCGGCTGCCCCGAAGGAGCAAGCCACCAGGGACGGTCTCCCTGCTCAGCTGCATTATATTTGGAACCTTTGCCGCGTTTCTGGTTATTGAACAGAAATTCATCCCATTTAGAATCAGAACATACTATTCCGGCGTCTATTGCTCTGTTCATATCTTATTTCTCCTCTTCCAGGACTTCTTTGACCAGTTCGCGCAGCCACTTCTTGCTTTCATTCAGGATCTGGAGGCCCTTTTCCGTGATTCGGTAATAAATGCGGATCCTGCCCTCAACATTAACTTTTTCCGCGGTTAAAAATCCTTCCTCCTCCATCTGATGCAGCACCGGGTATACCGTTCCCGGCCCCACCCGGTAACCATGTCTTTTTAACTCCTCAATAATCTCCACTCCATAAATGGATTCCAAGGAAGCGTGATGCAGGATATGGAGCCGCACAAAGCCTGACAACATATTTTTAATCATAGTATCACTCTCCGATATCGGTTTACAATATTGTATTTTTATATTAACATGAATACATCCAATTGGTCTATTAAGATGATGAATCAGTCAATCTAATTAAATGACTGATTCAAAAGCTTGAATACCGGCTGGTTAAGAAAGGAAGATGATCGATGGGGAAAATGGCAGCAGTGATGCAAAGAGAGATGCAGGAAAACCTGCGCAACTACAAGACAGTTTTTTTACTCATGTTCATTTTTGGCGGAATACTGATGGCCCTATATACGGAAGTCGGGCCCACAGCCAATTCCAAAAACGTCCTGGATCCCTTTTTCGAGCTTTTTGCCGTGCTCTGCCCGCTAATTGGTATTTTTGCGGCTATGGATGCGGTGGTGGGAGAAAAGGAAAAAGGCACCATGGAACTGGTGCTTTCCAAGCCCCTGCCCCGGCGTACGCTGCTCCTGGGCAAGTTCTGGGCTTATGTAGTATTAATATTACCCCTTTTGGTCGTGGAATTAATCGGGGCCTACTTTTGGGCCGGGATTTCCGGAATATCGCAATTCCGCTGGCAGCTCCCCATGCCCCCCTTAACCCAATGGCTGGCCATGGTAGCCATTGTAAGCTGCGTGGCCCTGTTTTTTGTAGCCTTGACCACCTTCATATCTATGTTTGCGCCCAGTACGGCCACAGCCGGTCTGTGCTCCCTGGTTTTCATGGCTCCGGCTCACCCGCTGGGCGGCGAATTCCTGCGCCAGGTGTTCTTAAGGCTTCATGTCCAGGGCTTCGAGGGTCTCCCCCTTTTCGTAAAGTTCTTTCTGAGCGTCTTTTCCAAATATCAAAAATATGCGCTGGAAACAACCGGTGAAGCGCTCTTTTGCTGCGCATCACTTCTAATTATGACAGTAATTGTGCTGCTCCTGGGCAGCTGGATATTTGAACGGCAGAATGTGGCCTTTAAAAACTAAGGAGGTAGCAGCATGAATAAGATTGATGTTGATGTTCGGGATTTAAGCAAATGGTATGGTCCGTTAAAAGCGGTTGACAATATCAGTTTCCAGGTTGAACAGGGCGCCTCATTCGGTCTGCTGGGGCTCAACGGAGCCGGCAAGACCACGACCTTTAAAATGATGGTGAGCCTCATCCGGCCGGATGGTGGAACTGCCATTATTGCCGGCTATGACGTGGTCAGAGAGCCGATGAAGGTTCGAAAACACATTGGCTATGTCGCGGAGAACCCGACTTTTTATACCCGGATGACTACACTGGAGATTCTCCGCTACATTTGCCGTCTCCTGGATGTGCCGGTAAATCAACAGCAGCAGCGCATAGACTCAGTCCTGGAACTGGTGGGCCTGATGAATAAGAAGAACGCCCTGATAGGCGGTTATTCCCGGGGCATGCGCCATCGCCTGGGGCTGGCCCAGGCATTGCTGTCGGAGCCGCGCGTCCTGTTTCTGGATGAGCCCACCCTGGGGCTTGATCCTCTCGGGGCTAAAAATATGCGGGAACTGATTCTGCGCCTGCGCCGGGAAAAGGAGCTGACTGTTTTGATGTCTTCCCATGTGCTGCCCGAGGTGGAGAGCATATGCGATGTGGTCGGTATTTTTGACCATGGACACCTGATCGCCCTGGACACTATCGAAAACCTGCGTTCAACCGCCGGCGACAGTGTCAACCTGGAAATGCTCCTGTCTGCTCCTGATGACTCCCTGGTGCAACCCCTGGAGCAAATAGCCGGAGTAATCACTGTACAAACAAATGGTTCCAAGCTGAATATAAATACAGTCAATGATCAGGCCCTGCGGCCTCAAATTCTGCGGGAGGCTCTAAACCACCAGGCTCATATCCTTGCTTTCGGCCCCAGGGAAAACAGCCTGGAAGACATCCTGTTAAGATTGGTTAAGGACAACGCCAGCGATCTTCCCGAACCCAAGCCGGGTATAATCCCTGATTTTATTGCCTCAAAGTTTCGAAAACGTGGTAAAGCTGTATAAGGTTCAATATTCATGCAATATCCAATCGAAGATGATGAAATATACGGCTTTGTGTGCTGCAAAGAAGGTAGAACTGCAACATTCTGATGGGTGACTTTTCACCTTTATCAGGAATTTAGAGCAATTGCAGACACTGCTCTTGATTCATATAACGTATCTCATATAATCTGCGAATTATAGTCTTATAGGGCATCCCGAACTTGCTCATAAATTTCACTATATTTTCAAGTGAAATCTGATCCCCAGTACTTACTTTCCTGTAATCAAGCTCGTTTATCAGAACATCCTTTATATAGAGAGAGGTTTATAGATAAAAACGGGTCGATTCGCTGCCGCGACCTGCTGGGCTATGACAACAGCGCTCCCGAAGGACTACAGGCCATCCGGGAGCAACAACTGGTAGCAAATATATGCAAAAAGATTGAACGCGATTCAGCAGAAATTTTGGAGGAGCTGCTTCGGGAGGCAAGGCCGGATATTATTGGCTAGTGTTTGACCTGTCCATTCCACGTGGTATGTTTGGGCTGTGGAGAAGACTTTGTGGTAGATAAGAATGGTAATTTGATTTGTCCGGTCTGTCATGGCTCCAGGGTTTATCTTATATCAGGAAGGGAATTGTTTATCGATTATTATGTTGGTGACACGATTGATGTTATGGAAAAGTAACCGGTAATAAAAGTGTTGATATAATCTGGAGTTAATAAAAAGGGAAGAACACTATGGAGTTGTCTTCCCTAATTTTTCCTCTGCTTTCTGGTGCTATTTGGAGGTTACACGATTTTTAAAAAGGTGGTTGAAATGAAATGTAAATACAAGGGGTATGAGTATCTACTTTGGTTTTAATAAAATAATCCCACTTGCAAGTGTTATCTAACTCTTAATTTAACTCACAATTCCGGCCAATTCTTGTAATTTGTTGCTTTTTGAGCACGCCAGGTATTTGCGAAAGATTACATGATTGATCGGTTTCGAAAGTATCTATGTTATTGAAAAAGAACTGCGGCTGACTATAGTTGATGAGATATGAATTATATGAAAGAATAAATCGGGTATGATAACCAGATTAATCTGGCTATTCCAAGGCAACATTTTTGCGAAGAGGTAGCGGGAGGGGAGACCGCTTATTGTTCATTGTTCCCTTGGCTAATTATGTTTTCGACTGTCAATACGGTACTGATTGGGAGTAACCCCGAATTTCTTTTTGAAGGCGTGAGTGAAGTGGCTCTGGTCATAAAAACCCGTCTCTGCTGCCACGGTAGCTACCGGATTTTCCGCAGCCAGCAGCTCTAAAGCTCGCTGCAAACGAACCTGAATCTGAAAAATATGAGGTGGTATACCCATTTCGCGAGTAAACTGATGCACCAGGTGATAAGGGCTAAAGCCAAAATGCCCAGCCAAGTCCAGGAGGGAGATGTTTTCATTGTAATTCTCATATAGATAATCTCCAACTGATTTGATAGGCAAAAGGCTTTCAGGCATATCTTCAATATAAAATGTGGGTGCGTACTTGATAAAAAGCCGGGTAAGGGTATTCATCAGGCAATACTCCTTTTCCAGCTTTGATGTATTTGCCGACAAAAGTTGAAACAAATGGATCACATGGTGATAAAGCTCCTGATCCCTGATCAATGGCTGGGGAAAACGCGACAGGGGCTGCCCCTTTTTGGTTATTTGAACGGTCAGAGAATTAAAATACTCTGCTTCCAGTCTCACCGAACGGAGGCTATAAGCCTGCTGCTCAGCCGGTCCCGATGCGTGGATTTCCCCGGGGCAGATCACCTTTATATCTCCGGAGTGTGCCAGATGCTTTTTCCCCCGGTAGTGGTAGACTCGACTTCCCCGTTCTATGACACTGATGCTAAAAACCCAGTGCCGGTGCCGGGAAAAGGAGCGGATAATATCAATGCCCTGAAAAAGTTCCACCTGTGGTAGATCTGCCAGGCGATAGAGGCGGATATTTTCTTTTTGTTTTCCCACCGGAGTAGAATCAGTCACAGATCTTTCACCTCCGGGAAACCGGTACTTTTGATTACAAAACTTTCCAGTAAAGCTTATGCCCATATTATACCACTAACCCCTTTGAGCTCGCACCCCAACAAGCTGTTTTTACTACTTACATTGAAGCCTGGGCAGATGTGTACCTGGTCTTAAACAACAATGCAATCAGTCCAGCCAGCAAAGGGATGGAGATCAAAATATTCATGGCCAGATAAATTCCCCAAAATTCAGCGATAAGTGCCATAATACTAACTCCCAGTCCTCCCAGCCCCATACCGAAACCCAGTATTAATCCAGAAGCTAGGGCCGAACCGTCGATCATTATTTCCTGAGCTATTACTACGGTTACGGAAAAAGAGGCTATCAGACAGGTTCCCGCTAAAGCCAGAAATAAGGCCTGAATTCCTCCCCGGGTATTGACCGCACAAAACAACAGAGGTGTGCTTAAGAACAGAGACCCTATTACCATCGGTTTACGACCCAGGACATCGGATAAATACCCGCCGAAGATACCCCCCAAAGCCCCGAATATCAGCATTAGCGAGACCAGGCGGCTGCTTACCAGCAGTGGGACCTGTAAATGGACTAGATAGAGTGGCAAAAAGGCAACCAGGCTTAGCTGGGTAACCGAGCGCAAAGAAACCACGGCCAGCACCTTTGACAACTCCGGCCCGGCTCTTAATATCATAGCCTTCAAAGAGCCGGCCAGTTCATCTGCCGGGCCATCTCCAGGCTGGATTTTGGGAACATTCAACCATAATAGAAAGGCAGCCAGACAGCCGGGAAAGAAGAATATATATGAACGATCAATACCAAAACGAGTTATAAAGGGAACCACGATCAATGGTGTTAAAGCCCATCCAATATTGCCCATGGCAATAAACAAGGCTTGATAAGCTCCCCGACTTTTGCTGCTGATGGCACCCATCATTGATGAGGCCTGGGGATGAAAGGCGGCCGTACCTAGCCCAGCAAGGATTACAAGCATTAATAACAGTGGGTAGTATTGCACAAATCCTATCAGCGGGAGCAGGCACGCCATCCACAAAGTTCCCATGTATACCAGCCAGACCTTGCTACGGCGGTCCACCAGGTAACCGAATACTGGCTGCGACAAGGAAGAGGTTACTGTAAAAGCTGTAATCAGGAAGGCACCCCGGCTCATTCCCAGACCGGCAATTATCAAAAAGGGAAGCAAAGTTTGAATATAGTTCATATAAAAGTCGTTAATTATATGGGCCAGGGAAATAGCACCGACGATTCTAGGTCGATTGAAGCTCATCAAGCATTTCTTCCATGATTTCGGCTGCGTCTTTGACATACTTCGGACATAAAAGCTTGGTCAATTGCAGCTCTTTGATTCTATCAGCGCCGACTTCGGTGCTGATATCATTCCCCAGCAAATCCCTACAGGATATTGAACCATTACGGCTCTCAAAGCGCCGGGCGAATTCCCTGACTAGTGCGTATACCTTATCCCTGGCTTGCGGGTCGTCCAATTGGTAGCTTAAGCCCAAAGCTAGGAAAGCTCCAGTTACAGCTCCGCAGGTTTTACCCAGCCTTCCCATTCCTCCTCCGAGAACGGAAGCCACCTTGACTGCAATTGATTTATCCAGGCCTTGCTTTTCCCCATATACTGAAAGCATGGCCTGGGAACAGTTCAGTCCTCCGTTTTGGAAAAGATCGACCGCTTGTTCTACTCTAAATTCCATAATAATCCCCCTTTCAGTGTTATCTAATTCTCAATTTATCTCACAAATCCATTTAATTCTTGTAATTTATTGCTATTTGAACGCGCTGGGAATTCAAGCAATATATTACAAGATTGGCGGTTTCAAAAAAAGTATGTTATTGAAAACAACTGCAGCTGACTGCGGTTAATAGGAGATGAATGACATGAAAGAACAAATCAAATATGATCACCAGCTTGATCTGCGTGGTTTAGACTGCGTCTCGCCAATAGTAAGGCTTAACAAAGAATTGAAGCAATTTGCGGCTGATAAAGTCATCGAGGTCATAACCAATGATCCCACAGCCATGGTGTCTATTTCAGCCTGGGCTAGAACCTCCGGTAGTCTGATTCTTGAAACGCTATGCAAGACAGATGAGGCCAGGTTCTATGTAAAAAGGGTGAAATGAGGTTGGATCAATGAATATAACAGTCAATATGATAAGTGGTGCAGTATTTTACCTATCGCTCGTAATACTCGTCATTGGCTTGGCAATAAAGGTCATCACCTTGTATAAGGCGGACCCTTCCTTATCATCAGGTGTTTACCCTAAACCGCCTCAATGCAAGAGGATATATTTAATTGCCAGAGACATTTTCACCTGTCCGGGTTTATGGGAAATCCATCCGTTTTTATGGTTAGTAGTGATGTTCTTCCACCTAGCGCTATTTGGTATCATTATTGGTCATCTGCACCTTATTGGGAGATTTCCCGGAATCCTGGAGATACTGATGACGTCTTCAGCAGCGGATGCTCTCGTATTGACCCTGGGCTTGCTGGGAACGGGAGCCATACTGGTTTTCCTTTTCAGGCGGATGACTGATCCATTGAGGTATACTTCCCATTTTAGAGACTACCTACTGCTCTTGCTTATCCTGGGTGCCTTTGTTAGTGGAGAGGTATTGAGGATCAACAGTGTGAGCCTGGCATTTATACCGGAATCTGTCCGTAATATATTGGCTTTACAGCCGGTATCGCCTGAGATTCTTAAGGGGTCTGCGGCATCATGGCTTTTACCCCTGCACCTGCTGCTGGTAAGCTTCTTGCTTATTTATCTGCCGTTTAGCAACCTGGTTCATATGTTTAGTTCACTTCTGACCAATCGTTTAAAGAGGGTTTAAGCATGGATTGTTTAGAACAAAACGGATTGCTCAAGCTCCTGCAACGAAAGAGCTCCCGGCAATTCCGGTATTATCTGGATACCTGCAGCCGGTGCGGCATGTGCAGCGATGCCTGTCATGTCTACAGGACTCAGGGGGATTACAAAAACGTACCCGCCTACCGGGTAGATGTCCTGCGCCGGATCTTCAAACGTTACTTTTCCTGGGGTGGTCGTTTATTTTCTTTCCTCTTCGGGGCTGTTGACCTAGATGATCATATACTTGAGCAGATGTATGAAGCCGCGTATACCTGTACAGGCTGTAGACGCTGTATGGTCTTTTGTCCCTTTGGAATAGACCTTACCTCGCTCATTAATATCGAAAAGGCCTTGTTGGCCTTTACTGGCAGTATCCCCGAAGATTTAGATATGCTGACTGATATCGCTATAGAAAAAGGCACGGTTATGGAGCTATACCGAACTGTGGTTCAGGAACAGATGAGCAAGCTGGAACCAGAACTGCAAAGACTTACGAACATGCCAGAGGCCAACATTCCACTGAGAGTATCCGGCGCCAGGATACTATACGTTAGTCTGGGAAGCAAAGACTCCATCCTGATACCTGCAGCAATCCTGAATCTGGCGGGGGCGTGCTGGAGCTTGAGTGAATTCGAGGCCTCTAATTTTGGCTACTTTATAGGCGACACTGATCGGGCACGTCAGATCGCCGAAAGAATTGTTAATGAGGCTAAAGAGTTAGGTGTCGAAGAAGTGGTAATAATCGAGTGCGGTCACGCTTACCGGATAATGAAGCATCTGCAAGAGACCTGGTCTGGACAGCAGCATCCTTTCAAGGTGAAAAGTGTTTTGGAATTATGGAGCCAATATCTCCAGGAAGGCCGCATCGGGCTAAAACGGAATAGATTATCAAGTCCCATTACCTACCACGATCCCTGTCAATTGGGGCGAAATGGCGGTATCTTTGAGGAGCCGAGATGGATTATTCGCCAAATTGCAAACGATTTTGGGAAATGACACCTAATCGGGAAAAGAACTGGTGCTGTGGTGGAGGTGGGGGCCTGTTAGCCAGGTCAGATATGGAAGAGTTCAGAAATGATATTGGCCGCCTGAAAGCTGAGCAAATTCGCGGCACCGGTGCCGAAATCGTTGCAGCCCCATGTGGTAATTGCCGACAACAGCTACAATCATTGGACGAAAAGTATCAGCTGAATGTAAGAATTGCAGCGGTATCCGAGCTGCTCTTGGAAAACATTTACATCTCATGAGAAGTAAGGTAGAAAGGATATAGGTGTAACTCCCACTTTCAATCAATATAACGGCTTAACGATTGACTGCCATAAAAAATGCCAGGGTTTATCTACTTTTGTCTCAAAAGAAGGCGGTAAAACGAAGGCGGCACATGACATTGCCGCCCTCGTTTTTTGGCCTGGTTTGTTCGTGTTTAAATCAGTGAGTTTCGTTGCTCTATTTCCAAATCGTTTCGAGAGGAATGATTTTCATAAAGCATATCTCATCACCCATCTTGATACTTCTCAATAATTCCATATCGACTTCACAACCAAACGCTTCCTCGAAAAGGATCTTGCTGTACCCGGTAGTGCATTGACACCATGCGCACGTGTCCAATTTGTCCACATCGGCCAGCATCGGGCAGGGGGCAGAACGAAAACTGCAGATAGAGTTCCCCATCGGTGCAGAACATGCCGGCTGCGTTGGCCTTTTCCAGGTTCCCGAATTCCTCCACGCTGGACGATGCTGCAGTCAACTCCTTCACCAGCGCCAGTTTTTCATCCATGCCGTTCCGCATTGACAGTTCATTCTGATCTGCTTAACGGTAGTGCGAAGAAGTTTTCCAATCTGTTCATGGTGGACTTCACCCAGGTCGCATCGTCCTCTTCGTGTTCTCCATAAACAACTTTGGTTGCGGTTTCATCATTGCTTGCTGATTTTATCGAAATAAACAGTACCTTCTCTTGAATTTTTCTAATCTCAAACATCTTAAAACCTCATTTCTTCAATTTCTCAAGCAAAAATTACATGAAAACAGCATACCAGGATAGTGTGCTGTTGCGACAAGGCATTTTTGCACAACTCATCCACTATCAACCGTTATTCAAATGCATGACAAATAATGGCTATACATAATAGCCATAGCCGCAGTTATTTGGTTGCATTTGAGAACTAGTACTCTGTTAACCCTAATTCTACATTTTCTCATCGGTCAAATTCCTGTATGACTGCGTTGTCTTGCAGCTCCATGCCATATATGGCAAAGAACTGCCGCCTTGTCATACATGAATTTTACTCGATGAATAAAATACACAATTAGGGTTAACAGAGTACTAGCAATAGATTGGATCAAGCACGCGCTCAATGTCCTTTCGGTATTAAGATGTGTATTTATGGTATATAGAGCTAAAAAGGTGGCGCAACACTCCGTATAACTTTTTTAAGACGTACGAAGAGAACTATACCTTATATTTATTTTGGAGCTGCAGGTATGCCTCCAGGCCCACTAACTCATTGAATTGTCCAAAATTCAGCATACGTTCTTGATTATTTATGGTGGAGCCGTACTTGTGCAAATCTCTAAATACATTTTCCAGCGAATGGGCGAGTGTGTATAAGGCCGTGCAAGGCCAGAATACCATTTTAAAACCCAATTGTTGCAGTTCCTTGGAAGTTAAAATGGGGGTTCTTCCGCCTTCAACCATATTAGCTATTAAGATGACCCCGGGAAATGATTGACCTATCCTCTCCAACTCATCTATGCCCTGCGGGGCTTCAATAAACAAGGCCTCCGCCCCTGCCTGTAAATACATTTCGCCCCTTTCGATGGCTTCATCAAGTCCGAGAACAGCCCGGGCATCGGTGCGTGCTATAATCATAGTATTATCAATCGTTCTGGCATCACAGGCCGCGCGAATTTTCTGTACATGTTCCTGAGCGGGGATAACCTCCTTGCCCTGAATATGACCACAGCGTTTGGGAGAAACCTGATCTTCAAAAATAATGGCGGATGCCCCCGCCTTTTCATATTCCTTAACTGTACGCCGCACGCTTAGCGGATTGCCGTAACCGGTATCGCCGTCAGCAATTACCGGAAGGTCAACCGCATCGGTGATGAGTTTCAAAGCATCGACCATTTCGGTCAGGGTGAGATTGCCTATGTCGGGTTGGGCCAAGCGGGATGCGGCAATACTGTAACCACCCATCAACAGGGTTTTAAACCCAGCCCTTTGAATAATCCTGGCGCTAAGGGCATCATAAGCTCCAGGAACAATCAAAATACCTTCTTCTTTAATTAGCTGGCGTAATTTATCGGTGATTGATTTCATAATAGGTTTCACCTCAACTTGATTATTTTGATGCAGGAATTTTCAGTTCATCCTGAGGGTTTAATGGCTATAGGTAAACAACTAAAAGATAAATCATGCTAAGGACGATGGAGACCAACATTACCGGAAAGGCAACCAACATATAGCGCACAAAAGACATAGGCTCTTCTTCCCGGGCCATCAGACCGGAGACGATGACGTTGGCGGATGCCCCGATGAGGGTGCCGTTTCCTCCCAGGCAAGCCCCCAAAGAAAGTGCCCACCATAACGAGCTGATGTCCATACCACTGATATTACCAATATCCTTGATAAGAGGAATAAAGGTGGCCACAAAGGGGATATTGTCGACAAATGCGGACGCAAGGGCTGAAAACCAAAGGATCAGCATAGCTAAGGCGGGTAAGCTTCCTTGGGTCATATCCACCGCTCTATGCGCAACAATCTCAATAATTCCCACTTTCACCAGTCCGCCTACCAGTATGAAAAGACCTATGAAGAAAAAAAGCGTCCCCCATTCCACCGACCCCAGAGACGCTTCGGGGTCATCTCCGGTGAGGAGCATCAGCAGAGCAGCTCCTGACATGGCGATGGTGGCTGATTCCAGGCTAAGATTCTGGTGTAATATAAAGCCCAGTAGTACAACGGCAATAACCAGGAGCGATTTTCGAAGCAGAACTCGATCCGTAATAGTCTCATAGGGATTCATATTCCTAAGAACAGACTTTTTATCTTCCTCAACCTTGAGTCTTTTTCCATAAATTAGAGTAAATATATAAATGGTAACGACAAAAATGATGACTATAATCGGGGCCAGATTAACAATAAAATCTACAAATCCTAAATTGGCGGCACTGCCGATCATTATATTGGGGGGATCTCCAATGAGGGTTGCAGTCCCCCCAATATTGGAGGCGAAAATTTGCGTTACCATAAAGGGAAGTGCAGGTAATGCCAGTTGGCGGCATATGGAGAGGGTAACAGGCACGATGAGCAAGACCGTGGTCACGTTGTCCAAAAAAGCGGAAGCGATAGCGGTGACAGCAGCCAGGGCAATCATAATCTTGACCGGATCTCCTCCGGTGCGCTGGGCTGCTTTAATGGACACAAATTCAAATACCCCGGTGGTGCGGGTTATATTCACAATAATCATCATACCCAGTAACAGACCAATCGTATTAAAATCGATATAGGTTAGTGCTTCACCCTGGTTGACAACCCCCAATAATATCAAAATGGCAGCCCCACACAGAGCGACGACCGTACGATGAATATTTTCCGAGATGATAAAACCATATACTATAAGAAAAACTACTGTGGCAAACCAAGCCTGCCATTCCATAAACACATCTCCTATCTGGCACGATACTATTATATAGCAAAAACTACAAAATCAATAATACCACATATCTAGGATGGCAGGATGAAACGGGGAGGAAAAGCGAGACAAACGTAGGTAAGATCAACCATTCTTGCTGACAAATTTATGGGCTTTACGTTTTTTGACTGATTTATCGGAGAAATTGTTGGATAGAACGCTGATATTCCCATCAACCTCCAGTATGGCCAGATTAACCTCGCGGATGGATTCCACTCCGTGTTCACGAACTGCGGCCTCCAATTCTTCCCGAGAGATTTCTGCTTGAGCTAGATGCCGGGGGATAATCTGGCCATTGTAAACCAGCATTAATGGATTGCCTTGAATGAACTGATTTAAGATTCGTGACCGCAAAAGTATCTTTTTCAAAACGTAATTGACCACAAAAAGAGTAGCGGCAGCAACTAAGCCACCTGTTAGAGTGGAGTTGCTGCCGACCATAGCGTTTTGCACCGCATTACTGATCAACAGAATGAAGACCAGATCGACCACGGATAACTGGGCCAGTTCTCTCTTGCCAAATAACCGTATGGCCAGCACAATAAATAGATATACGCTTGCCGAACTGAATACAATCGGCAGATAGGTATTGACCATTATTCACTTCCCAATAGCCAGGAAAGGCTACCTTTCTGGGGTAGTTTCTATTCTTCTTCCAACCAGGGATCGGAGCGTTCTGCCAGCCAGGAGGCTATGGTCGGGAAAACCTTGTCCCGAGCGGTTTCCCCCAGAACCAGACCGCCATGTCCGACCGCAAATTCCAGGTAAGTCTTGTCATGCCCGCCCAGGTAGGTCAGGGCTGCCGCTGTTTGGTGAGGCAGAGCGATGTGATCCCTGAGACCCACTAGAGCCAGTAAATTGGCCTTTATTCTTTGCAACTGCACACGCCGTCCCCGCAATAGAACCTGGTTCTTGACCAGTTTGTTGCCCTGGTAAAAATCTCTGATCCAATCGCGGTAGGCAGCTCCGGGAAAATTGATATTATCAGTTGCCCATTTGTTTAGTACTTTCCAGAAATAAACCGGCTTATCCTCTTCAATAGTTTTCCACAGGCGAGTGTAAGTACCCACATAGTTGGCCATGGGATTCAACATCCGGGTTCCCCAGTCAATAAAACCCTTGGGAATCAGCTCCAGGGCATCTGCTATACGATCCGGATCATATCCCTGAGCTTTAAGCCATACATCGTAGACACCGGCATTGGTGAAGTCAATGGGTGCTGCCAGGTATACCAGATTTTTAAGCACGGGTTTATCAAAGAGGGCGGCATACATGGTGGACATGGTTCCGCCCATACAGTAGCCGATAATACTTACGTCAGGGGACTGCGCATTGCGAGCCACCCGTTTGACCGAGGGGGCAATATAGTCATATACGAAATCCGCATAGGACAGATCCCGGTCTTCCCACTCAAACTCGCCCCAATCCAGCAAATAAACGTCGAAGCCTTCTTTGACCAGGTATTCCACCAAGCTAAAACCAGGGGCCAAGTCTAAAACATAGGATTTATTAATCAAAGCATATATCAACAGTATGGGGGTACGGTATTTTCTATCTGTATTGCCCAGATAGTGATATAGCTTGGATTTATTCTTGCGCCATAGCAACTCCTTAGGTGAAAGACCTGTAGCCGGTTTATGATCGTAAGCCAAGACCTCTATCCATCGAGCGGTGGAGTGCAGCCAGTGCTCGTTGGTCTGGGCCAGGGTTTCTCCGATATGAAAGGCTGTATCCGCCTGAACCAGAATATCATCCTTCATCCGTTTCACCTCCGCTACTATTATTCATTAGGGCTGCTGGTCGATTTAGGTTTTTGAACCTTGGGAGAGGGTGGATTTTCACGTTTGGCCAGCATCTCTTTTAATGTTGGACCTGTCTCTTGAGTTTTAGGAGGGGAAGGTTTTTCTGTCTTTTTTTTGGCTTCAACTTTGATTGATTTACTGATGTCGTTCAGACTGCTGTCAATCCGTTTAATAAGTATTTCCAGATCGCTGACCCGTTTACCCAAGTCGTCAACTGCGGCGATAGCGGGAGCCAGGATCTGACTCAATTCCTTAGCGAAGAGAGTCTCGGGCTGATTGGATAGTCGTTCACTGATAAGGTCGGTAGTCTTTTCGATTTCTTCCAGATTAACTTCAAACTGTCCCTCCAGGCTATCTATTTTGTTTTCCAAAGATATAACCAACTCGGCTACCCGCGCCACATCCCGTTTGGATGAAAACGGAGAATCCTCCATATAGCGGCCTAAAAACTCGTTGTGCATTTTAAGATACTGTAAATAGGTGTTTAAGATCAAATCAATACCGTTGGCAAATTCACCGGTGGTTACCGACTTTCTGATTGCGGCGGTCAGAGCGTCTTCATTAGAAAAATAAATGATTTTCCATAATTTATAAGGATTTATCATTGTAACCGGCTGGGACTCTTTTTTTAATTCTTCCTCCATTTATATACCCCCTCCCGAATTATCAAGTTATTGCTTTACAATAACTGATTCCACTTTGAACCCGGCGTTTTTGAAATCATCTACAATAGGCTTGGACTCGGTAGTATTAATTCTAAGAATCATGAGGTGTTGCTCTCCCTTAAGCTCCATGGTTACAAGGTTTTCCACCCTTACCCCGTGCTTGCCCAGCAGCTGGAAAACATCAGCCATTCTTTCTGGTGTGTTTTCTACCAGGAGGTTGATACGAGAACCTTTGCGGTTGATTGCCAGCAAGTCCAGGAAGGAATCGAAAATATCGGTTTGGGTTATAATCCCGACCAATTTGCCGTTATCATCAACCACCGGCAAGCCCCCGACTTTGTTATCGCGCAATAGCTTGGCAGCCTGTTCGACGTATGCATCCGGGTTGATAGTAACCAGAGACTGATCGGAGGGCAATATATCTCTAATCTTAACCTTGTTTAACAACTGTTCTTTTTCAGAGGAGAAAATACGTGTAGCGATGGATGTCCCTCTTAGGTCCAGATCCGGGCGGCTTCCAAAGTCAGTTCTAGTTAGGATGCCCACAAGTTTCCCTCGATCAGTTACCGGAAGACGGTTAAGTTTATGTTCGTTCATAAACCTCCAGGTATCACCAACGCTACTATCAGGTGATGTTGTGTAGGGATTGGGAGTCATTCTATCCTGTACCTTCATAAGATCCCCCGCTTTCCTCTAATAATAATTGTATATTAGATGGGCATTAACACCCACCCTTATCTTATCATATTTTGGCTGTGCTTACATCAGTTGTAACTTTGCAGCCATGTAAAACAAAAAACCCCGGATAATCCGGGGTCCAAATTAATGAGCGTTTTTACAATGATTTCTGAATACGTGAATTATGCCCAACTTCTTCCGAATGAACCGAACTAAGATTGTGAAGCACAAAATTCCATGCAGGTGAGGTGGGCAGGGTTATAATGGTTTCACGCAAGTCCCTTATCACCGAGGTGAGTTCAACCAATTTACCCTCCAATCTGATCAGGAGATAAGCTGATATGGCGATGGGAAAGCCCAGGTTGCCGATCACGCTAAGCATTTCAATCATCTTTTTTCTCCCCCTTTGTTCAGAAATACACTCGTAAAACAATATCTTAAAACCGGTGGGCAGGAAAACTGTCCACCGGTAGGGGTTGGATTAGCTTAGAGTTAGATCCGCACTATCGGTACTTACAATTCTGGCACCGATTACACCAGTGATTTGACCTCCGCTGCCGGAGAAAATATTCTTGCTGACAACGTTAGCCATGGCCGCGTTCACTTCTGTGCCGGTAAGATCTGTGCGGGCTTCATATACACGTATACAGTGGGTTTTGCCCAGTTCAGTGGAAAAATCCATTTCCAATACTTTCTGTGCTGCCACGTTTAAACACCTCCTTCAAGTATAGATACAAAATACATTCACAATTAGCCCAGGTTATACGTCTTCAATTTCCACGGTATCCTTACGTTGCACGGCTACCAAAGTCTTGGACTGCAGGCCCGATAAACTTTGAGCTACGGAATAGATGTCGGCATTTGTGGCGGTGGTTTTGACATCACCATACTTTCGGGATTTGGTCAGCGCCTGTCCCGAAGCGCCCACACCGTTGTCCGTTACCAGCAACAGATCAGTGGAGACCGGGGTTGAACTTATTGCCATATACTATCCACCTCCTTCTCATTTCTAAAAAGCCAGTTACCGTCGACTGGCTTCTGTAGCCAATTGTAAGGGTTGAGGAATGAAGATGGAAATGGATACGATTGCACCCTCTGATAAAACTTAGACAAAAAAAAGAAAGCCCCACCCCCTTCCGACGGAAAAAACCAAGAGTCAAAAGGGGGAGGGCCTAACTGCGGAAAGAGTATAGAATTTCTAAGCCTTATGTTTTAGCCCCCAGGGAACGAACCAAGGCAAAAGCCGCCTCAGCCCTGCTTACCAGATGCCCGGCATCAAAATTTATGCCATCGCCTTTAATAATATCCAAACCGAAGCTGAGGGCGGCATAACCTTTCAAGTCGTCACCCAGCAAGTAGGCATCCTGATAAGGAAGCTGATAGATTTCCGGTCGCCGGGCCAGGTATTCCAGATCCAGGGAGCGAACTATAAGCTGGGACAGAAGAGCCCGGTTTACCTCGGATTCCGGCGCCAGGTTTTCTTTAATCCATCCCAGCTCGAAAGCGCGCTTCATAACCTCTGAGTCGGAGAGATCACGAGTGTTGTCTATGCCACTGGCGCTGTTTAACATGGTACGCAACAAAACCAGCAGACTAATGTTTTCGTCGGGATGGAACGAATCGCCGTATTCGCCCATGAGCCCTGCCTGCCCGAGAATTGAGATTTCTTTTTCTGCGAAGTTGCCCGCAATGTCATTGAAAACGTGGACACCTTCATTTTGCGACACGGGTTTACCCTGTTCATCAAGTTTTTCCCCGCTATGGGCATCTATCATGCTAAAGTAAGCCTGACCGGACTGGTTTTGAGGTTGGTATATAAGATGCATCTCCGAAAGACCGCCCCCGCCATTGTAAAGGATAGAATAGCTGAGGGTGAGCGGAGCCGCTTGCAGATACAAGTCATTAGCTCGATCAATTCCCAGAACGCCTTGAGCCGATGGGAATTCTTTATCTATCCAGTTCAGGTTATAAGAAGTTATTTTCTGGGAGGCCCGGTCAACTATAATGTTGGCTCCATTGGCAGGGAAGCTTATCCCATTTACAGTACGCAGGTAATTAAAATGCCAACTAGACTGATTGACACCGGAAGAAATGTAACGCTGATTATACTGGTCAGAACGGGCTTGATCCAACTTTAGTTGAGAAAAACGCTGTTCCGATAACTTTTTAAGAAAACTGTCAGCCAGAGTTTGGGCTGCTTCCTGAGTCATGGTAGCGGATTTACTATCGCTGGAAGGTAAATTCAGGTTAAACCCTACCAGTTCACCGGTTAGAGCATTTACCCGTCCATACAGGTGTGAAGACTGCTTGGAATTTGAAGACCGGCTTGAGGACCAGTTAAGATTCCATATGCGCAATTGGGGATCACGCCAATCTTGTTCCAGATTAGCGGAGCGCAAGCTAAGATTATTGGGAATATCAATCCATTTCGCAATAATGCTGGCGGCTTCTTCCTGGCTAAGAAGATTGGATGTCTGTTCAATTTCAGCCTGTTCTTGCGGGGTTAGAGGTTGAGCGGCTTGGTCCATAGCCATGTTTTTGCTTGTCATACTCATTGCCTCGAATCCCCCTCCTCCTCCTCCCAGCCAGTGATCATTGGCGGGGACAAACGGTTTTCCGCTGAATGCATCCAGTATACCCTGGGAAGGATGGTCAAGGCGATAAGCGAGCATAGGAGTTTGCTGGGCTTGCACGACTAGCGGGCCACTACGATAAGGCAAAACGTACTCTAGTTGAATAATACCTTCGCTGATAAAGGACTGACGCGCTACCGCCGGGGAAATTACCCCGGTGGGGGAAGGCATATCCAGATTGGTCCAGTTAAGGTTATAGTTCAGTACCTGACCGTCATTGGCGCTGATTTCCATATTGGCGCCTTCGCCTATTACCGGAATATTGTTATACATCCGCTGCCAGCGTATACTGTAATTTGAGGAACCGAAACTGGTCAGAGAAACAAGCTGATTGTCCGGTATAAGCATCAGAGAAGAAAACCGGCTCGGAATTAAACGCTGCAATAACTCGCTGCCCATCTTTTGAGCATCAGAGAGAGAGATGGACGGTATGCGACTATGAGGTTGGGTTTCGGGTCTCCAGCAGTTCATGGAGATTATTTCGCCGCTTACGGCATCTACCTGAGCACTAAAATTTCCCCCATTTCCAGCGGGATCATTCCAGTTGAGAGACCACGACTGGCTATTTTGCTCCTTATTATAGCCGGAACTAAAACTTGTATACGCAGGGGGCACCGTGAATGTTTGCTTCACCGTTTGGATAGCCTGATCCATGGATATGCTAGATTGGTCAGAGGCCAGGGAGGCCCCGGGCAGAAGAGCCGTTAACATCACCGAGACCAGGAACCAGCTTAGATATTTCCGTCGCCATGAGTGCATTTCTATCACGCTCCTAATAATATTAAGTGTACAATTAAATACGAGACATGAGGAAGAAACTGTCAGTAAAAATAATAAAGATGTAAAATTAAATATAATTAATTTTTGCTAATAATGTGGAGACCATGATGGCTTGATAAGGCTGACAGTCTAAGGGGTAACAAATGGGCTTAAACTTGCTGGACTATATAATAATAATTATACTTTTAATAAGCGGGCTTACAGGCTACAAAAGGGGTTTTTTTGCATCGATGACCGGGATAGCAGGCACGCTGGCAGGACTGGGGATTGCTTTTTTGTACCAGAACCAGTTGGCTAAATACCTGCAGGAACATTATGGGCTGGTCACCTGGCTAACGACAACCCTGGAGAAACGCCTGCCAATTACGGCCTGGGGGGTCAAGCAGACCGGATTATGGTCGTCCCTGCCCGGGGTTAATGACGGGCTTTCATTTATTCACAATCAAGTTACTGAATTAGCATTCCTGATTATAGGCGCCCTATGCTTTCTGTTACTATATTCAATAAGCAAACACCTGCTGAAGTTTTTAGCTGCGATTTTAACTAAAATATTCGATTGGGGTATACTGGGAGGGATAAACCGCTTGGCCGGAGCCGGGATTATGCTTGTGCAAAACACGATAATAATTGCGGTAGTTCTGGGAATAACCAGTTCTCCTCTGGGACTGGGCGCGAAAATCGGCATGAAAAGCGTCGTTCAGATGATGCTTTTCATGCAGGGTTCCATTCTCGCTCCCTGGCTAATAAAAATATTTGCCTGGCTGAATTCTGTGGTCATGGGATCGGGTGTATAGACAGACCGGGGTTTTGGGAAATTATTAAGGCAGTAATTAAGAAAGGGGATATTGACTATGTCGGAAGACAGTAAGAAAAAGGATCGTAGTTGCTGGCCCAGGGTGGATGAGCAGAAAATTCAGGCGGCTTATGATTTTAATGTTGGATACGTCGACTTTCTTTCCCAGGTCAAGACCGAACGGGAAGTGGTCGAACTCATAATCAGCCTGGCCGAGTCCCGGGGATTTAAATCGATCGACCAGGTAGATGCAATCAAGGCCGGGGATAAACTAATCATTAGTAGTAAAGGAAAGGTGGCCGCCCTGGTAGTTATAGGCAACCGACCGCTGGAAGAAGGAATCAACCTGATTGCTTCGCATTTGGATTCACCCCGCTTGGATTTGAAAGCCCGGCCGGCTTTTGAGGCGGATGGAATGGCTTTGTTTAAGACCCATTACTATGGAGGAATTAAGAAATATCAATGGCTGGCCATACCGCTAGCTCTGCATGGAGTAGCGGTTAAAAAGGACGGCCAGGTAATCAAGGTGGTAATAGGAGAGAAGGTCAATGAGCCGGTCTTAACTATTGCTGATCTGTTGCCCCACCTGGCCAAAGACCAGATGGAAAAGAAAATGGGTGAGGCTGTAAACGCAGAGGCTTTAAATGCTGTAGTCGGCAGCCGTCCGGAAACCGATTGTGACAACGAGCCGATTAAAACCCGGATTATGAAATTATTAAAAGAACAATATAACATCGAAGAGGATGACTTTACCAGTGCGGAGTTTGAATTGGTTCCGGCTCACCCAGCCCGTGAAGTGGGCCTGGATAAAAGTATGGTAGGTGCTTATGGACAGGATGACCGGGTCAGTGCCTACACTTCTTTAATGGCCGCATTGGAAATTGAAGATCCGCAAAAGACTGCCATGTGCCTGTTTGTGGACAAGGAAGAAATCGGCAGTACTGGAAACACCGGGTTACAATCCATATTGATCGAAAATATAATGGCGGAGATCCTGCGTAAGGCGGGCAGTCAAAATTACTATGAATTAAGGCGGGCATTAGCAGCCTCACATGCCCTTTCCGCTGATGTCAACGCGGCCGTTGATCCCAATTATCCAGAAGTATTTGAGAAGATGAACTGCAGTTTCCTCACCTATGGAGTGGTAGTAACCAAATACACCGGTTCCAGAGGAAAATCCGGGTCCAATGATGCCAATCCTGAGTTTATTGCCAGAATTCGCCACCTTTTCGATGAGGCCGGGGTAGTTTGGCAAGTAGGTGAACTGGGCAAGGTTGATATCGGCGGCGGGGGAACAGTTGCGCAATATATGGCACATTACGGTATGGAGGTTGTTGATTGCGGGGTAGCCCTGCTGGGAATGCATTCGCCGTTTGAGGTGTCCAGCAAGCTGGATGTATATATGGCTTACCTCGGCTACAAGGCCTTTATGCAGAAATTTTAGGAACTGGAGAACGGGGGGAGGTGAGATAGGATGGAAAACCCAGTACGGCTTACCCAAATGGTCAGGGCGGCCGGTTGAGCTGCCAAGATAGGTCCGGGGACCTTAGAAAAAGTGCTGAAAGATTTAGATTGGCCGCTTCACCCCAATCTCCTGGTGGGGATTGATAGTCGTGACGATGCCGGGGTTTATCGTTTGAACGATGAGATGGCCATAATCCAGACCCTGGATTTTTTTACGCCAATGGTTGACGACCCGTATATTTTTGGACAGATAGCGGCTACCAATGCCCTAAATGACATCTACGCAATGGGTGGCGACCCGTTGATGGCCATGAACCTGGTATGTTATCCGCAATGTGGGGACCTGTCATTACTGCGGGGAATTCTGGAGGGAGGCCTGAGCAAGGTAAAAGAAGCGGGTGCCTTGCTAGTTGGCGGGCATACGGTAGATGACAATGAACCTAAATATGGTTTATCGGTCTGCGGCCTGGTGCATCCGGATAAAGTAATAAGTAATAGTAGTGCTCAAGCGGGCGACATCCTGTTTTTAACCAAGCCTCTGGGAAATGGCATAATAGCTACCGCAATAAAAGCGGAGATGGCCTCCGCTCAGGCCACGGATGAGGCGGTCGAATGGATGAGAACATTGAACCGGGAGGCATGCCGGGCCATGCAAGAGGTAGGCGTAAACGCAGCAACTGATGTTACCGGGTTCGGGCTGGTGGGGCACCTTTTCGAACTGGCCTCGGCCAGCAATGTAGAGGTGGAATTACATTGCGGTCAAATCGGCTTCATGCAGGGCGCTCTGGAATATGCAAGCATGGGATTAGTACCCGGGGGAGCATATAGCAACCGTGAATATTTGGCCGAAAAGGTGGAATTCCGAGAGAGAATTGACACGGAACGTCAGGATTTAATATTTTCTCCCGAAACCGCAGGAGGGTTGCTGGTTTCTGTAGAACCAAACAAGGCCGGGGCCTTCCGGGATGCTTTGCAAAAGCGGGCCTGTACCTGCTATCAAATTGGGCAGGTTCTAAGGGCAGGCTTTAAGTCTATCAACATTAAGAGGTAGATGGATAATAGGAAACTATAGACCCCACAGGCAGGGGGAGAGGAAAAATGGAGAGAAAGATATTTAATCTGGGGGACATTGTGAGGATGAAGAAGCAACATCCCTGTGGCAGTCATAACTGGGAGGTTGTTCGCATGGGCATGGATATAAAAATAAAATGCTGTGGCTGCGGACGCCTGGTTATGCTGCCGCGTAGCGAATTTGAAAAGAAAATGATCCGGGTTGTGGAAAATTCACCCTAATCCATGTTAACACATCAGGCAAGCGGCGCATATACTGTAGCAGTACCAGAACCTGAACGGGGGCGTGATAAAGTGCTAAAAGTAGTGTATGGCAGTAATCAATTTAATAAGGGAGATCTAGTTACCGTGAAAGGTTCCCGAAATGAGGCGCCCTTTTGCATCATTGCCCTGAAAACCAGTGATCACCAGCAGGTGGCAGTCTTAAAAGCACTTTTTAACGACACCTATATAATAGAAAAACCCGTCTCAGAATTAAAAAGTTTCTTGATTAGAGGCAAGCTGTAATCAGCGGTTGCATCATAAATATAATACGGTTATAATTAACTACAAGTCCCTGCCCCGGATAAATGGTTCGGGGCCATTACCCGTGTAAACGGGTTCAGTCCAGAGGGAGGAGGTGTAGGAATGCGTGCTTATGAGATGATGTTTATCATCAAGCCTGATCTGCCGGAAGAAGGATTAACCGAAATCAAAGAGAGACTTCACAAGATTATCGATGATTTTGGCGGAGAATTCGTTAACGAAGTAGGCGGCTGGGGTAAGAAGCGCATGGCGTACAGAATAGAAGACTATGCAGAGGGTATCTATTGCTTATGGCATTTTAAAGGTGTGCCGGCAACTGTTCAAGAATTGGACAGGATTATAAAGATATCCGATAGTCTGTTGCGCCACATAATCATACGACAGGACGAGAAATAGCGTCCGCATCCGGGGAGGAGATATTAATGCTAAACCGGGTCATACTTATCGGTCGCCTGACTCGCGATCCGGAACTAAAATACACGCCCAATGGAACAGCGGTAGCCACATTTACGCTGGCGGTAAACCGCAAGTTTAATAAGGATGAAACCGACTTCATTGACATTGTTGTCTGGAGAGGGGCAGCTGAGAATTGTGCCAACTATCTTAACAAAGGCGGCTTGGCGGCAGTAGAAGGCCGATTACAGATACGAACCTACGAGACCAAAGAAGGACAGAAACGTAAAGTCGCGGAAGTGGTCGCTGACGATGTACGGTTTCTGAGTAAAGGTGGTACAGGTTCTTCTTCCGCCTCTGGCAGAGCTGCGGGTACCCACCGGGAAAATGATCAGTGGGATGACCTTGGGCGGGAAGTGAAGTTGGAAGATATCGATATGGTTGATAGAAATGAAGAGGACGAAATACCTTTCTAGATAAAGGAGGACGACTATCTTGATGAAACGCGACAAACGCAAAAAAAGGCGTCAGTGCAATTTTTGCGCTGATAAGATTGAAGGTATAGATTATAAGGAATTGATAAAACTGCGCCGCTATATCACCGAAAGGGGCAAGATTCTTCCCCGCAGGATTACCGGCAACTGTGCTTTGCATCAACGGCAATTGACAGTGGCGATAAAAAGAGCCCGCACCATGGCGCTCCTTCCCTATACATCCGAATAAATAGGACGGATAAGCCCTCACGTTTGTGAGGGCTTATTTTTTAGCCGCATTTTGACTCTGGGGATTTGTCGGGCAGGCAGGAAAAGACAGTGACAATGCCGAACAAAATTAAAAGGAGGTGTAGTCATTGTATGTTAAAAGAAAGGAAATGGATGTTGCCAGTAATCTGAAAGTGGTTGAGTGGCTTAAGGCAGAATTGGTGGATACAGTCGCAGTACTGCTAAAGTCGTTGCTGAAAGCGGGAAGTGATGCCACCGGGGATGCGCTGGCAACTCTTATTATAATTACTTACCTGATAGGCAAGCGGGTAGGCGTAAACTTTCAGATTATTGATATGAGGGTCAGGCATAAACTTAACAGCAGTATAAACCAAGCAAATGAAATCGAGCAGCACTATGGGGATTTAAGTCAATTGCAGCAATACCTGGAAGGTAAGGAGAATAAAAAGAGGTGATAACTTGCCTGGTGTAGTTTATCTTATCTGCATAAGCTCCATAGCCTGTTTGGCCATGGGCGGCTCACCGGGCTTGGCTTTAATCGGCGCAATAGCCTGGGGAGTTTCTCTGGTTCTGGGAGGACATTTCTTGAACCGCAGAAATTTGGCTCTGGTATTTGTACTTAATGTTGTGCTGTTGTACGGGCTTTCCGGAAGCAGCCCTTTATTTTTCGGGCTGGTATTCTTCGGAATCCCATCGTTTCTAATGGGCTTTCGTTTAAGTTATGGCCGGGGCTACTATGACCTGCGCAAGTGGGGCCTGGGATCGGCGATTATATCCGTTATGTTGTTTCTTGGGCTGAGCTATTACACTGCTGATGACATTCAGATCCGAACCATGCAGATCGAAATTGAGCAATATGTGCAACAGAAAATAGACCTCCCGGGTAATTCGGAAATTTGGAAATTATATGAGGATCAGGGGATTAGCCAGGAAGAAATAAAAGAGCGACTGGCTAATCTACCGTGGGTGATATATACGCACCTGCCGGCATTTTACTGCTTCGAAGCGATTTTGGCGGTATTTATAATATTGAGCCTAAGTGCCTTTATAAGCCGTAAGAAGAGACTACCCATTTTGGCGCGCAGGTCCTTCCGTGAAGAGATCATGCCCTGGCAATTTTCCTGGGTGATTATTTTAGCCTTAGCCTTGTGGTTATGGGGCAGAGACGAAATGAACCTTCTATACTACGTGGGTTCAAATATCCTGTTGCTGGCTGCTCCGGTAAATGTATATTATGGATTTTCAGTACTGACCTATCGTTGGTCGAAAATGCAGTCCAGAAATAAGAGATGGGCGTTAATCCTTTTTGTAATTATGTTTTTATTTTTAACTATACCCGCCATAATTTTCATTGGTCTTTTAGGTCTGTTTGATTCATTATTGGATTATCGAAAACTGCGCCGTAAAAAGGAGGAGACGAATTGAAGGTAATTCTTATTCAAGAAGTCAAAAAGCTGGGGATAAAGGGACAGGTACTGGAAGTATCGGATGGATATGCCCGTAATTTTCTAATTCCCCAGGGACTGGCGCAGGAAGCGACCAGAACGAAATTAAAGGAAATAGAGGAAAAGAACCTCAAAGAAGAAAAGAAGAAAAGCAGCGAAAAAGAGAAAGCCGAAGTCCTGAAAGCCAAGCTGGACGGGAAAAAGGTGGAGATCAAAGTCAAAGCCGGGGCTGGTGACAAACTTTTCGGGGCGGTAACAGCCAAGGAAATTGCCGACATTTTACAAAAGGAATTTGGGGTATCTATAGATAAAAAGAAGATAGATATTGGAGAAGCCATAAAACATCTGGGCCAATACAATATCAAACTGAAGATTTTTCCTGCGGTTCAAGCCGAAATAAAATTAATAGTAGCACCTGAGTAATCGGGGAGGAGACTTTGAGTGCAGTACTGGATCAAACAGATAAGGCAGAAAGAATTACGAGCGGATATTATAATAGATCTGAGCGAGAGAATCACCAACCTTTTTAAGCATCTGGATACGTTTTACGGGACTAAGGGCTTTATACTTCGTGCCAGTAAGCTGGATGCAGTAGATTTAATAAATTCTGAGCAAGTAGCAGATCGGGTTCTGGCTTTGCAGAAAATGCTGGAGGAGGATCCGACCTTAAATAGTCGCGCCATGGATGAGGATTTAAGTCCTATTCTGGATCATCTGGAAGAATTAATGGCGGATAAATATGCCCGGCGTGCAGTGGAAGACAAATTGCAGCAACGGGTGCAAGAAAAAATGGAGGAAAAGTATAACGATTACCTCCGGGATATTAAAATACAGATCGTCAAGGAACAAAGCAGCAATTATGAAAACGCCCAAACCCTCAAACGTTTGGGACAATTGGAAAAGATGGAGCGCAACGGCTTGAATGGGCTGGCCTTTGATCGTTTAAGACCAGGGACAGCCGAGGAAGTCATCGGTCAGGAAAAAGCCCTGAAGGCCCTAATATCAAAACTGAATACTCCTTTTCCACAGCATATTTTGCTCTACGGGCCGCCGGGAGTGGGGAAGACCACCTGTGCCCGCCTGGCTATGGAGATGGCTAAGGGCAGGAAGAACAGCATTTTCCGTGAAGATGCACCTTTTGTGGAAGTGGATGGAACTACCCTGCGCTGGGATCCGCGCGAGTCTACCAACCCCTTGCTGGGTTCGGTGCATGATCCAATTTATCAGGGTGCCAGGCGGGAATTAGCTGAGGAGGGTATACCCGAGCCTAAGCTGGGACTGGTGTCTGAAGCTCATGGGGGAATACTGTTTATCGATGAAATTGGCGAGATGGATAATTACTTGCAGAATAAACTGCTGAAGGTACTGGAGGATAAGCGGGTCTTTTTTGAATCCTCCTATTATGACCCCGGTGATGAAAGAGTTCCACAATACATTAAAAAAATATTTGCTGAAGGGGTACCGGCAGACTTCCTTCTAATCGGTGCTACCACCAGAACCCAGGAGGAAATAAGTCCTGCTTTTCGCTCCCGGTGCATGGAAATATTTTTTGAACCACTGACCCCGGATCATGTTCGGCAAATCGTTATTAATTCCGCAATTAAACTAGGAATGGAGATGGAAACCGAAGTTCCTGATCTTATCAGTAATTACAGCCATGATGGGCGTAGCGCCAATAAAATTTTGTTGGATGCATATGCTCTAGCCCTCAATGAAGATGATCTGGTCGGTGAGCGACACCGGGTTAAGAATGGTCATGTCTATACAGCCATTCAGAACAGTCGTCTATCTCCCTACTTATTAAGCAAAGCCAGCGATGATATTGAAGTGGGAAAGGTATTTGGAATCGGCGTCTGCGGGCATCTGGGGGCTTTGATCGAACTGGAGACGATTGCTTTTCCGGCTGAGGAAGGCTCGGGAATCATACGCTTTAATGATACGGCCGGTAGCATGGCTAAAGATTCGGTGATAAATGCGGCCTCGGTCTTCAGAAAAGAAAGAGGGACCAATCTGAACCAGTATGACATTCATATCAATATTATCGGTGGAGGCAAGGTCGACGGGCCGTCTGCAGGTGCAGCCATTTATCTGTCGATAGTCAGTGCAGTCTTGAATCAGCCGGTGTTCCAAAACGTGGCTATTAGCGGCGAGATATCGATTCAGGGACGGATCAAACCGGTGGGGGGAGTTTATCAGAAAATATTTGCCGCCATGCAATCCGGTATTAAGAAGATACTCATTCCAGTGGAGAACATAGCCGATATTCCGTTAGGAATCCAGGGAATTGAAGTAATACCCATTAAATACGTTCAAGAAGCCTATCCGCATGTTTTTTCTCTCCAGGATACGCCCCAGCTAACCTCTTTATAAGGCCGAAATTGCACGTCTTGGGAGGTTATTGACACTATATCAGCCTTCTGCTACTATTAATAGGTTGGGAAGAAACTGACGTAACATCGTATTGTATACGGAAAACCATATATGAACCGGGGGGTGGATCTGTGCCAGCCTTAGTGTTAGTTGGGTCTCAGTGGGGCGACGAAGGGAAGGGTAAAATCACAGATTTTTTGGCTGAGGAAGCCGATTGTGTGGTAAGATACCAGGGTGGCAGCAATGCCGGGCATACGGTCGAACTGGCCGATGAGAAATTTATGCTCCATTTGATACCGTCAGGCATATTGCATCCGGAAAAGATCTGTGTAATCGGCAATGGCGTAGTCGTAGATATGGGCAAGGTTATTCAGGAAATAGAGGGGCTGCAGCAAAGGGGAATAGATACCAGCAACCTGCGGATTAGCAGCCGGGCCTCTGTTGTGATGCCCTATCACAAGAAGATAGATGAAATTGAGGATCGTACCAAAAAGATCGGTACCACCAAAAGAGGGATTGGTCCCACTTATGCTGACAAGATTAACCGGGTAGGATTCAGGATATGCGATGTGTTGCATGAAGAATCCTTCCGCGAGAAATTTATAGCCGAAGCAGGTCGTCAAAACCGGCTGATAGAGGGTTTTTATGGAGAAACCGGTTTCGATGCGACAGAGATGCTGGAAGAGCTGCAAGCCCAAATGAAAACCTTAAAAAGATATGTTGCCGATACTTCTTATCTGGTTCACAATGTTCTGGCGGCCAATAAGAAAGTGTTGTTCGAAGGTGCCCAAGGCACCTTGTTGGACATTGACCACGGCACCTACCCTTATGTTACTTCTTCTTATCCCACGGCGGGAGGAGCCTGCGTGGGCACGGGGATTGGGCCGACCGAAATTGGCAGGGTAATCGGTGTTGCCAAAGCATATACCACCCGGGTTGGCGAAGGGCCTTTTCCAACTGAGCTTATTGATGATACCGGGGAACTACTCCGCCAACGGGGAGCTGAGTTTGGGACTACCACCGGTAGACCGAGAAGATGCGGCTGGTTGGATGCGGTCATTTTACGCTACGCGGCTCGCATTAACGGCCTAACAGACCTTGCCATTACCAAGCTGGATGTTTTGGATACATTATCTACCTTGAAGATATGTATTGCTTATCGTTACCGGGGTGAACTCATTCACGAGTTTCCTGACAGCATCAATGTGCTGGAGGCTTGTGTGCCGGAGTATATAGAAATGCCTGGGTGGAACCGGGATATAAGCCAGATTATCGAATATCAGGATTTACCGGTACAAACCCGTGATTATATTGCCAGAATAGAAGAACTGGCGGGGGTGCGTCAATCACTGATTGCGGTAGGACCCAAGAGAAGCCAGACCATCGTAACCAACCATCTGTTTTAGTTGCTAGTGAGAGGCAAATGGAGTATATTGAATAAAATGTGGGCGCGTAACTCAGCGGGAGAGTGCTACCTTCACACGGTAGAAGTCGTGGGTTCGAAACCCTCCGCGCCCACCAGATAAGTATAGTAATACCGGGGATTTTAGGCCCCGGTGTTTTTGCGGACATGTGCCAAAGTTGCCCACAAAGAGAGATATGCATCCAATGCTAAGGAATTTTGCAATCACTCCCATCACAATCCCTTATCTGGATAAAAGGATATGTTCATCATGGTACGCGCCGCCTTTGACAAGCCGGCGGGAATAACCAGTTGTTTGATGAAGCCCGGGCTTCCAGGCTCATAAACGCAGTTAATGAGATCAAGGATAATGCGGTAAAGATAATATAAGATCGCGATTAGGGTATTCTTTGTGTGTAAAATTTAAAACCAGCATCCATGAAAAAGACCGCTTCACGCAACCATAAAGCGGTCTTTAGTATTTAATAACATTCCAAAAATGGCATTAGCCTACCAGTCTTGCGAGTTGAAAAAATCCATATCCATACTGCTGTCATAGTAAATGAATGAAGCGCCTGATAATATGATGTTTTTCGCTATAACCGTACCTTTCACCTTACTGCTGCCGGTTAGCGATACCTGAGCGTTGGGAGCGTATATAGCCCGGATGTTGACACTGGTATCTCCGCTCACCGTTACGATATTGCTGCCGGTAATTATATGGCCTTTGATGCCCCCTGTGGTGTTGATGGTAATGCTGGCATTTTCATTCCGGGAATATAGAGAACCGTTTAATACAGTGGTACCAGGGAAATTAAGCGGACTGGCTCCGGAATAATATATCTCCATTGCATCGGTTTCACCATATAGATTAATAGAACTGCTTCCGGCTATGGTTAGATTATCATCTACAAATATTTTCAGTTTGCCGGTTCCGGTTCGGTTTACAGTTATTTGGCCCGTTCCAGTAACACTAAGTGAAGATGTGCGGATAATTCTGTCCTGGTCGCCAACATTGATGGTCAGAGCATTTGTAACACTGATGCTGTCATATTGACCGTTTTCATTAATTACGAATCCTCCGGAAGGAATTGGCCACCAGCCAGCGCTTATGGAATCCCGAGCAGTTAAAGCTCCGCAGGTTGGAAACTGCGGCAAGGCAAAGGTTTGCAAGGCAGTCAGGTTTTTAATCGTACCCTCAGGTATATTGGTCGTCGCATTCCTGCCATCACCAGTAAACTTAACTACGCTGTCTGGATTTCCATTCGGACCGATATAGAGATCTCCATTATGGAGCAAGGTTGAGTAAGCAAAATTAATACTGTTGGCAGTGGTGGTGTTGCAGGCAGTAGTGCCATATAGACCGGAGCTGCCAGACATTTCAACTGCTTTGCCAGTCGAACTCACACCCACCGCCCAGATTTTATCCAGGACCGGGCAAGACGCCGCTGGCGCATTGACGGTTACACTTAGTGAAACCGTTCCGCTGTAGCCGGTCACTGTTCCTGTCGTTTCCTTTACCCCGGAAGTGGAAGTGTCTATCGACCCATTCCAGGTCACGGCCACTTCGCTGGTAGTGCCATCGCTCATAGTTGCGGTAACCGTGGTAGGCATAGTGTATGTCTCGCCTACATTTACAGTGGCAGTAACGTTGGCTATGCTGGCAATAGTCAGAGGATTAATAGCGGCCAGCAGGTCACTCATTTTCGGCAGACCGCTAATATCAGCCGCAGAGAAAGGGTTGATATCCAGAATATAAATTACGTCATTGAAATCCTTATCACCCAGATCGGTCAGGTCTTCCAGAGCTATAACTATTTTCTGATTAATATCATCTACAAAAGCCACATAGTGACGGTCTCCGTCCGAATTCAAAGCCGGAATGGTATAGAAATCGGTTGCACTAGAGTTATCATAGCCGTTCTGAAGGAAATAACCGCCTATATAACTGTCTTTTGGCACCGGATTGGGTAATAATAATTTGGTATCACCTCTGACCAGGGTTCCTCCTGAGTTTACCTTGGAGGCATTTTCAAAGACCATTTGTTTGTCATCCGTAATCTGCGCTGAACCGGTTATAGCCGCAGGACTAAGGGTAGTTATGAAGCAGCCTACCGAATTGCGATATGAGGCAGCTTCATCCACAAAGACCACTCTGACCTGAGCATCCTGCAGCAGTTTAATATTGGCATCAGCCATCACTAATGGCCCATTCAAATCTTGCGCCTGACCTTCTACCAAAATTTCATGAATGCCTTCCCAGGTTTCATCCGGTATCGGGGTATATTCATAATCATTTTTATTGGTCAGGGTATATATATTTACACCATCTTCAATCGCTACAAAGAGCAAATTCTGTTCTCTGGAGCAACCTTCTACAGTAATATGGCGTTGTTTATAAGCAATGTTATTGGCTCGATAATGACCATCATAGATGCTGCCGGTCAGTTCATGATAGCCGACCAGTTCTGCAAACTGGGCCGGGTCGATAGATGTAGCCCCGGTGACCGGATCCTGAGTCATACCCTTTATCTGCAATACCTGAAAACCATAATCGCCGTTGGCCAGGAATATTAATCCGCCATCATAAGCTACTCCAACGGTACCAGCGTCAGCATCAGGATCAGACATGGTGGGATTGGGCAAACTATAGACCATCTGGTTGCAGTAATCCGTACCACCCATTTTTATTACCTGGAAACCCTCGTTGGCCAGAGCCAGACAGGCCAGGGCATCCTCATCCTCCAACACTTTATCGCTTCCAGCAACCAAATCAATTGTTGACTTACACTCCGGAGAACTAAAGGGACTCACGGTGATGTCGCTGCTGCTATCGGCATCCAAACTACTGATGAGCTTGCCGCTGCTTCCCGTTGGAAAAGCAGCCGTCAGGGCTACAAAAGACTGGTCATAGCTGTCTATATCTCGTACATCATTGATATCGCGGCTATTTATCTGCTGCATATTTTCGTTTAAAACTATAACCGCTCCATTATTGGCCCCTACTCCCACATAGTATTGGGAATCTTTTTTGGTTATAGATGTAACACAACTGCTGGGCAGAGCGGTAATGCTGCTGGCAATATCGCTGACCTGGGGGTTGGCGGCATCGACCCGGGCTACAAAACTGGTCTCACCAGTGGAAAAAACGCCCTCAACTCCGCCGCCAAAGAGCAGTTTTCCGCTGGAACTATCATAATACACCGCATTTATATCCATATTGTTGAACTTAAGCTCACTGAGAATTACTGGATTCAAGGCATCACTAATATCCAGAATCTGAACCGCTCCGGCATAAACTCCGCCCCGGTAGTTATAGGATACAAAAGCTCTATTCTCGTCAATGTAAATATCGTTGGCCATCACTGTCAGGGATTCCAGGGTTCCGTCCCCATTTGTATCTTTGTCTACCGTAACCGGCAAAACATGGGCAACATAGCTGATATTATATTCAAAGTCCTCCACCGTTGAAGAAGCCGCTGCCAGACTGCGCTGACCGCTGGTCGCGGACGAAGCTGCGGGGCTGGTCAAAAGCACCTCCCCATCCTTGGTCTCTACCCCACCGGTTTGGCCGATGCTGATGTTATCACTCAAGCTGCTGCTGGCCGGACTGACTTTGAAGGGCATTACCTTTGCCTGGCTTAATTTATTGCCATTCCGGTCGTGGATCTGATCGCTGATATACAGCCGGTAATCCGATCCGGCCGTGTAAGAGCCGCTGGGGGTAATCGTAACCTGCTGGCCATCTGTGGATAGTTCCAAGGCTGAAGGAAAAACAGTATTGTCTACATCCGTGATATAGATATTGGCAGCTTTCACATCCGACGCCAGAAGAGGCTTGCTGAATTTGATGGTCCAGGGCTTTTTCACACTATCAAATGATGGAACCGGCCCAGTCCAGACACTGAAGCCCTCTTTGATTGGCGCAGCCACCGCAACCGCACCGATATTCATGATTAGAAACAGAGCGATTACTAATACTGACAGACACTTTCTTTTGCTCACTAACATCACACCTTCCCGCTTAAGTAACCTATTGGTCATAGTCCTTTTAACCCATTGACAGTTAGGTCAAAATAGGTATAATTTCTTTCATTCTACACCATATTTATTTAAAAAGGTTAATATTGTTAATTTTTTTACAAATAAACAATCATATCAAAACAATAATAATAAGCTTCGGCGTAATAGTATATTCAAGAGGAACCCGTGCTATGTTGTTTCTTTTTCTGGGAAATGATTCAAGAATCGAAAAGGTCGGTATTTTTGGGGATTAATCTAAACACCTCAATGAGCCATACGGTAATAGCGCTTGAAGTATGTCTTATTCAGCAATCGGCCATAACGTAACATGACAACATCCAGTTCTTGTTGCTAATTATAAGCGCGGGGAGCATCTCTACATTATTTGGGGGCTTAGGCTTGATCAGGATACCGATTCGCTCAGACTTCCGCCCGTAAACTGGCTGTTATAAAGTTCGGCGTAGAAACCGGTTTTAGCCAGCAGTTCGAGGTGAGTACCCTGTTCTATAATGGCCCCGTTGTTCATGACCAGGATTAGGTCGGCGTCGCGGATGGTCGAGAGCCGGTGGGCTATAACAAAGCTGGTTCTTCCCTTCATCAGGTTAGTCATGGCTCTCTGTATGAGAACCTCGGTTCTGGAATCGATGTTACTGGTAGCTTCATCGAGTATGAGTATGGCGGGGTCGGCCAAAATGGCCCGAGCTATGGTCAGGAGCTGCTTCTGACCCTGGGAGATGTTGGAAGCCTCTTCATTCAATACGGTGTCATAGCCATCCGGCAGGGTCATAATGAAGTGATGGGAATGAGCGGCCTTGGATGCCTGTATAATTTCCTCCGCATCAGCCTCTTCACGACCGTAACCGATATTGTCTCGTATAGTTCCGTTGAAAAGCCAGGTATCCTGCAAGACCATTCCGAACATGGTGCGCAGATCCCCCCGCCCAATGTCGCGGATATCAATGCCATCTATGCTGATCTGCCCTCCTTGAACCTCGTAGAAACGCATAATCAAATTGACCAGGGTGGTTTTTCCGGCCCCGGTAGGCCCGACGATGGCAATAGTCTGACCTTCTTCTATATTAATATTGATGTCCTCCATAAGGGGAGTGTCTTCTTTATAACCAAACTTTACATGTTCAAATTCAACATTGCCTCGCGGGAAATGGATGATCTTTGTATCTTCCCGGTCGGGGATTTGCTCCTCCTCGTCCAAAATCTCGAATACCCGTTCAGCCGAGGCTACGGTAGACTGCAATATGTTAGCTATATTGGCCACCTGAATGATGGGCTGGGTAAACTGCCGCATGTACTGGATGAAGGCCTGGATATCGCCGATCTCGATCTTTTTCTTGGCCACCAGCAGACCTCCGACCACACATACCGCAACATAGCCGATATTATTGACAAAGTTCAAGGCCGGAAACAGAATGCCGGATATAAACTGAGCCTTCCATCCTACACCGTACAAATTGGTATTTATTTGCTTGAATCTGTTAATGGAATCTTCCTCATGCCCGAATACTCTGACAATCTTATGTCCGGAATACATCTCCTCCACATGTCCGTTCAATTCTCCCAGGCATTTTTGCTGGTCGGCAAAGAACTTCTGCGAATTCTTGGCAATAAAAGCGGTTATGGCCATGCTGGCCGGCAGGGTGAAAAGTGCGATAAGTGTCATCAGAGGGCTGATGGTCAGCATCATAACAAGTATGCCAATCACGGTCACAAAAGAGGTGATTAACTGGGTAAGACTTTGTTGTAAAGTCGTGGCAATGTTATCCATATCATTGGTGACCCTACTCAGTATCTCGCCATGGGTTCGCTGGTCAAAATATTTTAGGGGCAGGCGGTCCAGCTTTTCCTTTACATCGTTACGCATGCGGTAAACCGTGTGCTGGGATACACCCGCCATGATGTAGGACATAAAGTAACTGAAAAGAGCACTGACAATATATAGAGCAATTAACAAAAGAAGAATTTTGCCGATATATTCCATATCAAATGAAGGAATGGGCTGTTTTTTTAGATTATTTATATATGTCAGGGGAAGGTGTTTTTCTATGGCCATATTTAGCTGTGCATAATAAGAATATCTGGCTAGAATGCCTTCGCCCAGCTTGGTGGTAGCCTTGCCCATAATTTTAGGTCCTACAATAGAGAAAAGCGTACTGGCAATGGCCAGAAAAAATACCATGACAAAACGATTTCTCTCCGGGCTCAGGTAGTCTACCAGCCTGTGCAGAGTAGCCTTAAAATTTTGCGCCTTTTGTACCGGCATACCCATGGCCTGATGCGCCATGGGGCCGCCGCGAGGTCCGGATGGTGCTGCTGATTTCTTTTCTTCACTCATAGTGTCAGGCAATCTCCTCTTCTGATAACTGGGAGAATACTATCTCCCGGTATACCTCACAACTTGACATCAGCTCTTTATGCCGGCCGATTCCGACCACTCGACCTTCATCCATAACGATGATCCGGTCGGCATCCATGACCGTGCTTACCCGCTGAGCTACAACTATAATTGTGGACGCACTGGTTTCTTTTTTAAGAGCTGCTCTTAGGCGCGCATCCGTTTTAAAATCCAGGGCGGAAAAACTGTCATCCAAAATATAGATACCCGGTTTTCTTACCAAAGCCCGAGCGATGGAAAGCCTTTGTTTTTGCCCCCCGGACAAATTGGTACCACCCTGGGAAATGCGGGCTTCGTAACCCTCGGTCATGCTGTCGATGAACTCGCTGGCCTGGGCTACCTGGGCCGCATGATGGATTTCATCCTGGCTGGCATCGTTTTTACCATAGCGGATGTTCTCATTAATAGTGCCGCTAAACAATACAGGGGTTTGAGGTACAAAGCCTATCTTCGCCCGAAGGTTGGTTTGGGTCATCTGCCTGACATCCACCCCATCAACCAGTACCCGTCCGCGATCTACATCGTAAAAGCGGGGAATCATATTAATCAGCGTGGATTTCCCCGCCCCGGTCCCGCCTATGATTGCGGTTAATTCACCGGGGTGGGCGGAGAAAGTTATGTGACTGATGGCAGGTTCTTCAGCGCCCGGATAGCTGAAAGTGACATCCTCAAACTCCACGTGACCCGCCTGGTCATTCATTTCAATTGGGTCGGGAGGATCTATAATTTCAGGTTCCATATCCAAGACCTCGTTCAAGCGTTGTGCCGATGCTTGCGCCCGGGGAACCATGACATACATGATCGTCACCATGATGATGGAGAACATGATCTGCATGGCATACTGAAGGAAAGCCATCATATCACCGATTTGCATATTGTTTTGACTGATGCGCAGGCCGCCAAACCAAATTATAGATATGGATGTCAAATTCATAATAATTATCATGAACGGCTGCATGGCGGCCATAATTTTATTGACCTTGATGGTAGTTTCAGTAAGATCATGGTTGGATTCTTTAAACCGTTCGTATTCACTCTTCTGTCTATCGAAGGCGCGTATCACCCGTATTCCGGTGAGATTTTCCCGTAGAACCAAATTCACCTTGTCGAGCTTAATCTGAATCGATTTGAATATTGGTACGATAATACTGGCAACGGCGGCAATGAAGGCGATCAGAATAGGAAGCACCACCGCAAAGATCAAGGTAAGTTCCGGGTCTCGGGAATAGGCCATGATGATACCTCCGATGCACATGATGGGGGCATTGACCATGAAGCGCATTCCCATGACCAACAGGGTCTGTACCTGGGTAATATCATTGGTGGTTCGGGTTATAAGGGAAGCGGTACCGATTTTATCAAACTCGTTTAACGAATAGCTTTCCACATGGGAAAAAATTTTATCGCGCATGTCTCTCCCGAACCCCATACCAATGACTGAAGACAGGTAACTGCCAATAATGGAACACACGCTGCTGCCCAGAGCCACGAAAAGCATATAGCTGCCATACGTCCAAATATACCCGGTATCACCCTTCATCATACCGTTGTTCACAACGTCTGACATGAGGGTGGGCAGATATAGCTCGGCCAAAGACTGAATGAATAGGAACACCATCACCCCGAAAAGGCCTACGGTATATGGCTTTAAGTCCTGAAATAGTCTAAGCATTGCTTATAATCCCCACTTTGCTTGAATTGACTCCTTATTTACCGGTTTTCACCGGCTTATTGTCGCTTAAAGCGCCCAGTTCGGTAACGGCTACCTGTTCACCATCCTGCAAGCCTTCCACGACCTGAACCCCCTGGCTGTTTTTTAAACCAATTTTAACCGTGCGCTGGTAGGCGGTATTGTTCGTAATGACATACACATAGTCTTCTCCATTTTTCTGCACTAGCGCAGCCGAAGGTATAACCAGCCCACTCGTCTTAATAACTTCGGAAGCATGGGCTGAAAGACCAGCCATCAAATGATTATCATTATTAATGGAGATTTCCACCGGAAAAACCTCTCCCGTATTAACGGCGATGGGACCGATGCCGGTTATGGTTCCTGTGACTTTAGTGTCGGGGTAGCTGTCGATACTTAACGCCATCTCTTGTCCGATAGACAATAAAGGCAGTATGTCCTGGGATACAGTGGATTTCATTTTCAGGGTAGATGTATCCACAATGGAAATAACAGCTACTCCCTGGGATGCTATCTGGCCAACATTTATGCTCTGGTTGCTGATAATTCCATCTAAAGGGCTTTTAATGGTGGCATTGCTGATCTGAATCTGAAAGTTTTTAACGCTGGCCAAAGCTACATTAACAGCCGCACGGGCCTGATCCAGAGCCGAGCCGGCAGCCGTTTCATACTGCTTATGGGCGGTGTTCAATTTATCCTGAGCTTCGTCCAGTTGGCTTTGTGATACTGCGCCCGAATCAAAGAGGATTTTAATCCGGTCAAAATTCCTTTGGGCGGTATCCAGGTTTATTTTTGCCAATGAAGCCTGATTTATAGATGATTGTTCTGCCGCCTGGGCTGACTGAAGACTGGCTTCGGCCTGCATTAACTGACCGTTTAATGCTTCGGTATCCAGAATCATAAGTACGTCCCCGGCTTTTACAGCGCTGCCCACCTTAAATCCCAGCTTTATTGCCTGACCGGTGAACTTGCTGGAAATCTCCACTGTTTGAGCCGGTACCAGAACCCCGCTCAGTTCCAAGCGGGTCTCCAATTCCTGATTACTGGCCGGAGCCGATGTCACTGCTATTTTCTGGCTATTATCTGAGCCGGTACAGCCGGAAGCGGTAAAAACCAGTAAGGCAATTATGACCATGTTTAAGGTCATTTTAATCCGCTGCTGCATTTGCAGAGCTCCTTTCATCATTTAATATGAATTTTTACAATAGCATTCATGCCGGGCATGAGCGTAAGGTCATCGGCATTATTAATAGCAATGTGAATCGGGATGAGCTGTGTGACCTTTGAAAAGGTGCCACTGGTATTAAGTGAGGGCAGCTGGCTGAAAGCGGAGGCGGTAGCCTGACCGATGCTTTCCACATAACCCGAGAATCTCTTGTGGGGGTAGGCGTCTATGTTTATATCAACCGTCTGCCCCGTTTTTATACTAAAAATATCCGTTTCTTCAATATTGGCCTTTATATAGATATGTGACATATCGGCTATCGTCGCGATCTCCATACCCGGTGAAATAACCTCGCCTTTAACTACGTTTGATTGCACCACTTTGCCGTCTATAGGCGACTTTATGTCTGCTTTAGAAACGAAGGTATCTGCAGAATTGATCATCGTTTGCGGGTTTAAAGCCGTACTGGTGATTGCCGTGCTGAGATCCTGCTTGCCCAATACCTGTCCGGCTTTTACCAGATCACCTTCTTTAATGGTCCAGTCCTTTACCTTGCCGGTAAGTTCGGGTGTCAGGGTAACCATATCGGAGTAAACCTGGGCATCTTCGGTTGTGAAGAAATAGATGCTTTCATAAACGAAGTAGGAAATCCCGATTATTCCGCTGACCAGAATTACTATTCCAAGTGTAATTAACGCAGTTTTTAGTTTTTTCATTCCTCTGATCACCCCTGAATTAAAATTTAATAACTTGATCTAACAACATACTACGGAACGCTTTTAAGGATTTCCCAGGTTCTGGTCAATATTTGCTCAAGCTCTTCCAACTCCTGCTCGGGGAGGGTGCGGAGCTTGGCTCTAAAAAACTGTTTGATCTCCGTCCCCAGCTCGTTAAAGGCCGTTCTGCCTGTTTCTGTCATCTCGATACGTACAATCCTGCGATCATGGCCATCAGTTCTTCTTACTACCAGATCAGCCTCAATCAGCTTGCATATCAAAGGGGTAAGCTGCTGTTTGGATATTTTCATTTCGCTGGCCAATTCAGTCATAGGTAATGGGCCTTTCAAGTTCAAAATGGAAATAGCATGGAACTGTACATGGCTCAAACGAGTGCGGGTGATCTGTTCAGCCGGTCTGAAAAAGTTATCCCTTATGTACCCTAACAGGTTAAGCAGGCTGTCAGTCACATTTTCCAATTTGCTCATTACAACACCTCACAGTTTCAAATAGTTATTCAGTAGCATCAGTATATAATAAACATATATAAACAATAAACATCCATTTATTGTTAATGTATATTTACAATAGCCGTGGTAGATTTGACTAAACGCAGTGATTTGAAGGTCTAAACAAGCATGGGGGATTATTTCGCAAAACATAGTGCGTAATCCCTATATATCTGCAGGGGCTAAGTCTTTATACGCATATCTTTCCAGCTTTGCAGGTACTACTAACTCTTCCTTTCCTGGTCACGGATTAATATGTTATGAGATGAATATTAATAAAGATACCTTTTCGATCATAAAAAAGAAGAAGAAAATCAAGGCGGGACGTTTACCATAAATGAAAGAAAATGGGTTATAGTTATAAATTGATAATGGAGGCTACCAGGATATCCGCAACCAGAGGTAAAGTAATAAATATGCAATATATATCCAGAATCTTGGACGATTGGGATAGTAAGGAAACAACTGCGCCGCAAGATGCAGGATTAGCGCGAAAGCATTTGATAAACATAAAAGAAATAAAGAAATAAATATTCAGGGCCGGAGTATGCCTTTTCGCACCGATGGAAAAATGAAAAAAAACATGGCGCCAGTAATATAGCCGTTTGGAACAAGCGACCTACTCCCGCCAATGAATTGGAGAGCTTCGTAATGAAGTATTTGTCTAAAAGTTCGAAAATATAATACTACTATTTTGAGTTATTAATTAGCTGATGTAACAGCATCCGGATGTAAGCTGTATATCCCAAGCCAAGATTTTTTGCATTTTTTTTAAGGGTAATAAGATCTTCCTTGGGGATACGTAGTGAAACGTGGACCATTTCAGGTCTTACAAATTTAGCGTTGGTGTCTTCCCATTCCATTTCCTGAGTATCAACTAAGTCAAAGAACTCAGCCATTTGTTCTATAGATTTAAAATTTTCATTAGTAACCTTTTCTAGCATTATAATATCTCCTTTCTGCAGAGTTCATTTCTCTGGCGGTAACTGGATAAACTACTCCCTTACCTTCGTAGTATAAAGATAAATGTTATATATCTACCCACACGAGAACAACCTAATAGGCGATAGACCTTTTGATTGGGATCGCGATCAGCTTTCTTTAATTTCTGAATAAGACTATAATCATCATCAAAAGCTGCCTCTTCGACCTCATTTTTAATTAAATTATGTTTAGCAATATGTTCAATTCGATCTGGTGTCCATCGAATATGATATAAATTCAAGATTGGTTACCTCCGCTAATATTATATTACAATGTGTTACAAAAGAACACAAATAAAAAGGGCAAAAACACTGGATAACACACAGATCCTGCTACTACAATGAGAATTTATACTGATGTTACTGATAAACGGAAGGCAGATTGTGCAGAGAGGCTTAGTGGGATAATTGGCAGTATATTACCATCAACAGAACAACCGGATTCAGTTAATAGTACCCCAAGTATAAAAACTTCTGTCAAAACTTCTGGCAAATTCAATGTGGATAGTGTATAATGACCACGCGAGCGGGAGTAGCTCAGTGGTAGAGCACCGGCTTCCCAAGCCGGGTGTCGAGGGTTCGAACCCCTTTTCCCGCTCCATTGTTATTTATCAGCGAAGCTGAACAAAATCCGTGTGCCCGCAACCTTAAACCGTGCCGTTTACGGCACATCGGCAGCATTAATCGTAACGCTTGCGTTACATCAGGAGTCCCCGAAGGGGGGAGTACCCGCAACATTAACGGCGACCAACGGGAGCATCGGTGGTATCCGTAGGATGAAGGGTGAAGGGTGCCCCATTATCAGTGAACAAAGCAAATATTACATATATGAACCTTGCGATGGTGTAGGGAGACAAAAGAATAGAAGGGAAGGGGTTACACAATGAGGAGTAATCAAATCTGGAATAAATGGTGGTATTGGCTGACCGCTGTTCTTTTGCTGGTAGCCATTAGTAAGCACTATTAAGAAAAATAGGGAATTATTATGCAAAAACTGCTACTTTGGTGGCAGTTTTGGTTTTTTATGGCATTCCAATAATTCAAATTTAATTTTAGAATAATATTACGGAGAGATAATACTACAAACAGAAAAAAGAGGCTTAAGGGGGAATGAAAAATTAATCACGAACTTTATGATGTGGCCATTCTGGGATGTGGTCCGGCCGGTCTGTCGGCAGCGATAAATGCGACCATCCGCAATAAAAAGGTTATAGTAATAGGATCAGAGCTATGTAGTCCTCCCATGCACAAGGCGCAAAAGATAAGCAATTACCTGGGGATCCCGGAAGTGAGCGGAGCGGAGCTGTTGGAGATATTTATGAAGCATGCTCACCTGATGAATGTTGAGATTTGCAATATTAAGGCTCAGGCTATCAATGAAGACGGCGGAATCTATAATATTTTGCTGGGAGACGAACTGGTCAGAACTAAGGCCATGATCATAGCTACCGGATTGCCTTACCGTTCCACCCTGGACCGGGAGGAATTTTTCCTGGGCAAGGGGCTGGGTTACTGTGCCACCTGTGACGGCCCGATTTATAGGGATAAAGATGTGCTGATAATTGGGCATAGTGAAGAGGCTGAAGAAGAAGCGAATTTTATGGCTGAAATCTGTAACCGGGTCTATTATCTTCCCCTATATAAAGAAACCGGGGATCTTAACCCCCGGATCGAAATTGTCAGGTCTAAACCCGCGGCGATCATGGGGGTGGATTTTGTGGAAGGGATGGAGCTCAAGGACGGAGCGAAAATACTGGTGGAAGGACTATTTGTACTGGGGGCGGAGACTGCACCTGAGCGACTGGTGCCAGGTTTGGAAATAATCGAAAACCATATTAAAGTTGACCGAAATCAGGCCAGCAATCTTCCCGGAGTGTTTGCCGCCGGTGACTGCACCGGGCCCCCTTATCAAATAGCTAAATCAGTGGGGGAGGGTCAGGTGGCAGGATTGAATGCCAGCAAGTATTCGTCCTCGGTAAAGAATCAATAGATGCTGTTGGTAAGAGGAGACGTTGTTGCTTGCATCAGGGGGTGAGGAAGTATTGGGAATGAATTACCTGACTTCAATATTCGTAGCGGTTTTTATCCTGCCATTAATTTGGGGAGCATTGCAACATTTTTCCCAGGATAGAATCAGGCATTTACTATTGTCTTTGCTCGATACGGTGGAGTTTTTATTAGGATTGTTGCTGGCCATTTATCTGACCAGAAGGATATTCTTTGATCATGATGCCGGAGTGTTTAAACAGCTATATTATTGGATTCCAGTCAGCATTAGGGATTACCTGTATGGACAGGATGTGATTGTATATATTCTGGCCGTTCCGATATTATTGTTGCTGCTTCGCGTGATGCTCAGACTTTTTACTGACCGCGTTGGCAGGGTTGTGATGGACTCTCTAGCCGATAGTCTTTATAATTCTCTTCAGTCCATGAGCGGCCTGCTTAGAAGGATTATTGGAGCCTTATCACAAGTACCGCGAGCCGTCTTCCTGGTTTTTGTGCTGGGCTTGTTGCTCAATTTTTATGCCTATTATTTCCCATCGCCTGTTTTATCACAGTGGATGAACGAATCGGTGGCCTATCAGAAGCTATACACAAATGCCATTTGCCCTGCCCTCAACTCCAATATTGCTAAGAAAATACCGGTTCTGGTCAACGATTCTTTTGGTAAAACCTTGGATAAGGTTATTCCGGGGACAGGGGATACCGGGGGATCTTCCGCGGCGGAGCAGTTGGCCCGGCAGTTAAAGAAAGGCAACATTCGCACTATAACCTACTTTAATGGAGTCTCGTTGGACGAAGCTATAAAATCGAACCCACAGATAGATGAAACCGCCGGAAATCTGGTAGGTAATGAGACCAACAGTAATAAAAAAGCCTATTCACTGTATCAGTGGGTAAGCCGTAATATAAAATACGACTATGAAAAGGCAGCTTCTATCAGTAAAGACCCTAAGGGAATCTCGTCAGGATCTATTATTGCGTTTGAAACTCGCAAAGGGGTTTGCTTTGATTATTCCAGTCTCTACATTTCCATGTGCCGGGCGGTAGGAGTAAAAGTTCGTTTGATTACCGGACTTGGCTACAGCGGCATAGCCTGGGGCGATCATTCCTGGAATCAGGTCTATTCAGAGGAAGAAGATAGATGGATAAATGTTGATGCCACCTTTGGAACCAATGGCAACTATTTTGACAAACGGGATTTTAGTGTAGACCATAGGTATGCCGAAATTCAGGGAGAGTGGTAGACCAGAAGCAGGTTCCTATGCGGACGTGACTTTACAAGCCAAAGCGACATAAGTTATAATTCAATGAGTTTCCGGGCCTGATTTTAACAAGGATATTATATGGCGTGACGGGGTAGCGAAGCAGATCACCAAGGATATAATGGCTTTTTGCCTAAAACATTTTAATATTAGGAAGGAGTTAGGGAATTTGAAAAAACACCTGATAACGGTGGTCAAACCCAATCTAAAAAGGGATAAGGAAGAGATCAACTGCAGGGAATGTGCCACATCTTGCCAATCAGCCTGCAAAACCTCCTGTACGGTCGGTAACCAGGTTTGCAAAAACCAGTAATATAAATTCAGTAAGCGGCCGGGATGATGACAAGGGCGAAGATCAAGGCATGAGAAAAGCCCGTGCAAACTTATTATGTGAACGCAGTGAACACCGGCAACTTTAATAGCACCGATAGGTACATCAGTAGTCCCTGTAAGGGGGAGTACCCGTAGGGTGATTGAGGCGAGCTAAGGGATGGGGACACACCTTCCCTTCGGGTAAGGAATGTCCCCGTATAAACGTTGATTGAACGGGCTTTCTAAGATAATGTGAGATTCGCTTCATTAATTGGTGAGCGAAGCGAACATCTGCAACCTTAATAGCACCGATAGGTGCATCAGCAACCTTAATCGTGAACGAAGTTCACATCAGTGGTCCCCATAGGGGGTAGTCCCCGATAGGGGGTGTACCCGAAGGGTGCTTTTGTCATTATTCAGGGGCGGAAGCCTCTTTTTTGTTTTTGGAGGAGGACCGACTTGTTTCCCTATTAGGGCGGACTGATCCCAGGGAGGAGAGATAGATTGATTTCACCTAAAGGTTATGATTTTGAGGCTGACCTACATCAGTTCAGATGGCAAGGGCTTGATATTCTATTGGATGTAAATAGCGGTGCCATACATATTCTGGATGATATCACCGTCCGTTTCCTGGAAAAACTGAAGGAATACAGCGGTGATGGGGAACGGGTCCTGAGAGATCTGGCCGCTGAATTTCCACTTGATGAACTCCGGGAAGTAGCGGAGGAACTGGATTCGGCTTATCAGGCCGGAGCTCTTTTCAGCGAAGCGGAAAAAGTGTTGGTCGATTTGTCGGGTCTGCCTATCAAGGCACTTTGTTTAAATATTGCTCATGCCTGTAATATGAAATGCCGGTATTGCTTTGCTGCACAGGGTGATTTTGGCTTGCAACCCGCTTTGATGTCTTTGGAAACGGGGCAAAAAGCACTGGACTTTCTGATTGCCAACTGCGGACTGGTTAGTAACCTGGAGGTTGATTTCTTCGGGGGGGAGCCTCTTTTGAATGCGAAGATGCTTCAAGAACTTGTTCAATACGGAAGGCAGCGCGGGAAGGAATGCGGCAAGCATTTTAACTTTACTCTGACTACCAATGCCCTGCTGCTGAACGATGATATCATTGATTTTATTATTGATAATGAAATCAGCGTTATCCTCAGTCTGGATGGCCGACCGGAAACCAATGACCGGCACCGGATTCTGAATAGCGGACAGGGCAGCTATGAGCGTATTTTGCCGAATATCATAAAGATGGTGGCCAGAAATCCGCTTAGCTACTATATAAGAGGAACCTTTACCCGCGAGAACAAGGACTTCTCTCAAGATTTGCAGCACCTGGTTGAGTTGGGCTTTGAGGCTGTATCATTGGAACCGGCGATAGGTCCGGAAAATGAGTACAGCATTCGGGAGGCTGACCTGCCCGAAGTATTGCGTGAGTATGAGCAATTGACCGATCTACTCTGTCACTACTATCGCAGCGGTAAGGAGTTGCATTTTTTTCATTACAATCTTGATTTACAAAAAGGGCCTTGCCTGGCCAAACGCTATTCCGGTTGTGGGGCGGGGGTTGAATACTTGGTGGTGACTCCTGAAGGGAGTATTTATCCCTGTCACCAGTTTGTCGGCGAGGATGAGTTCATGATGGGTAATATCTATGATGCCTATTTAAACGAAAGTATCAAACAGCGCTTTACCAGCAATCGCCTATACAACAAACCAGAATGTTTGCGCTGCTGGGCAAGGTATTTTTGCGGAGGAGGCTGCCATGCCAATGCCCATCATGCCAATGGGGATATGAGCAGGCCCTCCCAGGTCAGTTGTGCAATGCATAAAAAGAGAATAGAGGGTGCCGTTTACCTGGAAATGGTAAAAAAATTGGAAAGATCTATTTGTTTGTAGGAAAAGCAGGATTTTTTACCACTAATGTTGAATAAGAAGATTCTTACTATAAAATTAAAACATGGGGAGATTTGATGCAGTATATTATACGAAACAAGAGTTTTATTGGAAATTGTCTGGGTGCCCTATTAATATTAACAACAGTTTGGTTTTTTGGAATTAATACCCCGGCCTATTCAGTATTGGTAGATGGACACGAAGAATTCGTGGTGAGCAATCCCGTACTTGTAACTCAAGCTTTGGAAGAGCTACAGAATCAGGAGCAGGGTGCAAGTGTTATAAAGATGGCTATTAAAAACCGAGTGGGATATGAAAAGATCTTTGTTAAACGCAGTGAGTTGTTGCCTTCTATTCAGATAGGTGAGGAATTGAGATTTGCTCTGCAGCCCAAAGTAATGGCAGCGGCGATTGAATTGAATGGTAAGCCGGTTGTATATGTGCAAAACAAGGCAATAGCTGAAGCCATGTTGAACCAGCTTAAGATTAATAATTCCCAGCTTATCCCTGGAGAAAAACTGGTATCGGTTGACTTTGAGGGCAAGGTTCAGATCGAGGAAGTGAAGGCCTCAACCGCCCGTGTAATGGCTTGGAAAGACGCCTGGAACCTGATCACGGTTGGTACCTCCGCACCTCAGAAATACATAGTCCAGCCAGGAGATTCACTCTGGTTGATCGCCCGGAAGAACAATATGTACGTCTCGGACATTGTGCAGGCCAACCATGTGCAGGAGGACAGTATATTGTCTTTAGGGCAGGAAATTGTTCTAAATAAGTCACAACCGTTACTAAACGTGATTGCCAAAGTTGAAGGTAAGGGCAATGTGGTAATTCCATATCAGACGCAGACCATTACTGACTCATCGGTAAGTGGCGCCCAGGTAAGAACCGAGGGGCAAAACGGGGAGAAATATGTAGCCTATATAGCTACTAAACGCAATGGGGAACTTGAGAAAAGAGATGTAAGCGAAGAGAAGATTCTCCAAGAAGCGGTGGATCGGGTGGTCGTCAGGAACAATCGGACGTACCAGGTAGCATCCCGTGGTGGAGGCGGTTCTGGTAATCTTGATTGGCCGATTTACGGATCGATTACCCAGGGATATGGAGGCGGTCATACTGGCATAGATATTGCCGGAAGCAGAGGTACTACTATTGGCGCAGCCGATAGCGGAACGGTAACCTTTGCCGGTCGCGAAGGCGGCTATGGCAACTTTGTAATAATCAACCATGGTAACGGTGTGGTGACCAGATATGCTCATTGCGATTCGATACTGGTTAAGGAAGGACAGCAGGTGAGCCAGGGGCAGGCAATTGCCACGCGGGGTTCCACCGGACGCAGCACCGGGCCGCATCTGCACTTTGAGGTTCTGCAAAATGGAACCTTCCGCAATCCATTGAACTACTTGCACTAATAGGAAACACAAGGCCCTGGCCGATTCCTGGTCAGGGTTTTTATTTGTGTCAGTCAGCGAAAAGGAGTATTAATGATGAACGATGTTATTATTTTAGGCAGCGGTCCTGCAGGTTTAACAGCTGCTATTTACACCGGTCGAGCCTGGTTGAAAACGCTGGTACTGGAGTCTGCAGTGGTGGGGGGGAATACCGCCATAGCCGACCAGATCGATAACTATCCGGGCTTTCCATTTGGTATCCTGGGAGGGGAACTGATGGAAAACTTCCGCAAACAGGCAGAGCGGTTCGGGGCTGAAGTCCGCATGGAAGAAGTTCTAAAAATTACTAACAGCTCTGATGTGAAGATAGTTACCACCACTGAAGGCGAGTATGAAGCCAAGGCGGTAATTATTGCAGCCGGGGCGCGGCGTAGACAATTGGGACTGAATGAAGAACAGGAATTTCTAGGTCGGGGAGTATCATATTGTGCCACCTGTGATGGAGCATTTTTCCGGGACTGTCCGGTCGCAGTGGTTGGCGGCGGTGAATCGGCCTTTAAGGAAGCCCTATATCTAGCGGATATTGCTTCGCGGGTGTACATTATTCATCGGCGTGGAGAATTTCGGGCTAGTCCTGGATCGATAGACAAGGTACAAAAGAATGATAAGATTGAGTTGAAATTAAATAGAATTATTAAGCGTATAGAAGGTGACACAGTAATGCGCCGATTGGTTCTGCAGGACGTGGTGAGCCAAGAGGAAGAAAGCCTTGCCGTAGAAGGTCTTTTTGTCAGCATAGGGCTGGTATCAGCCGCAGATTTTGTCAAAGACCTGGTGGATACAAAGGATGGCTATATCATAACCGATGACCGCATGCAGACATCGGTGCCAGGAATCTTTGCTGCCGGGGATATAAGAGCTAAGCAAACTCGGCAGATTGCCACCGCAGTGGGAGATGGCGCTCAGGCGGGAGTATCCGTAATCGAATACCTGAAAGAATAGCAACTGTTCCAGTATTTGCTTTACCCCATGTCCGACCGTCCATTGTATAATCAATGGGTAAACGGATGAGGGGAGAGGGGTACTGTGTCAGGAATAAGGTCGCATAGCAGTGCTTTGGGGGCTCTGCTTGTTTTGGGCCTGGCGGTACTGGGCGTATATATTTATAAAAACAGCGCTCTGCTCGTTCAGATTCGGCAAAATTTTATGCACTTCATGGTCGGGCAGGAAACTAATTTAAGGACAGGCAATTGGGAACAGCTACAGACCGAACATTTTGTAATCAAGTATTTGCCGGTGGATGCTGAGGGAATAAAACTTGTGGCGGAAACTTCGGAAAAAGCCTATACATTAGTAAGCGATAGCTTGGGACAACAGCCTGCCGATAGGCCGACAACCATATTAGTCTATCCGGATAATAAGAGTCTGGCGGCTAGTTTCGGCTGGGATAAAAATGAAAAAGCCCTGGGGGTTTACTGGGGCGGAACCATAAGGATATTATCTCCCCGCGCCTGGTTGTCAGATCTGGGACAACAGGAGCAGTTTACCCGGGAAGGCCCCATGGTTCATGAGTTCACCCATTTAATGGTTGATGAAATGACCCGGGGGAACTATAATCGTTGGTGGACAGAGGGAGTTGCCCAGTATACGGAGAGAAAGATAACCGGGTTCGTGTTTGCCAATCCTTTTACAGGAGGCCAGAAATTCAACTATTATACCCTGGAAAACATGGAAAAGAATTTCGATCGGCTCGACCAAGCGGTAGCATATTGGGAATCCTTAAAAGCCGTGGATTTTATAGCCAATCGTTATGGGGAAGACAAAATATATTTAATCCTTCGCTATCAAGGTAATGGGGACTCTATGTCCAAGGCGATTGAGGAAGCGCTGGGTAACGATTATCAGACCTTTGCCGGAGATTTCTATAAATATCTGGAAAACAATTGGGCGAGGTGTTAATTTTGCAGGATCAGTTGGTCATTGAGGGAGGACAACCACTGCGCGGCAGTGTGAGGATAAGCGGGGCTAAAAATGCGGGCTTGGTTTTAATTGCGGCCAGTATACTGGCGGAAGGACAGACGATTTTAGACAACGTTCCCCGCATTTGTGATACCGAAGTTATGGTTGAAATTTTGAATGAGATGGGTGTGGATTCTCATTGGAATGAGGATGGAAGCCTATCTATTTGTCCGCCTGGGCGGGACATTGTTAAACAGACTCCATATGAATTGTCCAAAAAGCTGCGGGCCTCCAATCTTTTCTTAGGGGCCTTGCTGGGTCGACAGGGAGAAGCCATTATATCCCTTCCGGGTGGATGTGATATTGGTTCCCGGCCAATGGATTTGCACATAAAGGGAGTACGGGCACTGGGGGCAGATATCGATATAGAGCATGGTTATATATATGCCCAATCACAGCAACTCCATGGGGCAAGGATCTATTTGGACTTTCCCAGTGTTGGCGCCACTGAAAATTTAATGATGATGGCCTGCAAAACACCTGGGGGAACTATAATCGAGAATGCAGCCAAGGAACCGGAGATTGTGGATTTGGCTAATTTTCTAAATTCAATGGGAGCAAAGGTCAGGGGAGCCGGAACAGATATTATTAAAATTGAAGGAGTTTCCGCGCTTAAAGCGGGACGATATGCTATTATACCTGATCGAATCGAAGCAGGTACCTATATGATAGCGGCTGCCATTTCCGGTGGTGAGGTGCAGGTTGAGAATGTAATTCCCACCCACCTCCATCCCATCGTTGCCAAATTGCAGGAAATCGGTGCTATTGTTCAGGAAACTGATCAGGGAATCGTCGTGAAAGCCGGAGCCAAAATATTGCGAGCGGATATTAAAACCTTGCCCTATCCTGGTTTCCCTACTGATATGCAGGCTCAAATGATGGCCTTGCTGTCAATGGCTGATGGTACCAGCGTAATTGTGGAGAATGTATTTGAAAACCGCTTCCGAATCGTGGACGAGCTCAAACGGATGGGCGCAAAAATCAAGCTGGAAGGCCATACCGCTATTGTACAAGGAACCGAACGCCTATGTGGGGCCAGGGTAAAGGCCACGGATTTGCGCGCCGGAGCGGCCTTGATTTTAGCAGCATTAGCCGCACAAGGTGAAACCGTGATAGAAGAGGCTATTCACATTTTTCGGGGGTATGAGGACATCAAAGAAAAACTGACTAGCCTGGGTGCAAGAGTTAAATAATAAACCACCTCATGGGTTTATACGGCGCCCGACTGGTGTCATTTGCGAACTTTATTAGCAATCTGAGGAGAGACGACCATTGAAATATCGGATTATCTCGGTTGGAAAGATTCGCGAAAAATTTTATGCAGATGGGGTTAATGAATATATCAAACGGCTGGCCCCTCATATTAACCTTGAATTAGTTGAAGGATTAGAAGAAAAAATCGACCCTCGCGCGGGGGCTAAGGATATAGAAAGAGCCTTACAAAAAGAGGGGGAACGTATACTATCCTTGATCGGAGATAAAGAAGTTCTTGTGGATCTGGATGTTCAGGGAAAATTGCTGAGTTCCGAAGACCTGGCCGGCTATATGGAGCAGTGGAATTTGTCTGGCCTTTACCGGACAAATGTGGTTATAGGCAGTGCTTACGGATTAGCCGAAACGGTAAAAAAGAGAGCGGATCACATCATATCGCTATCAAAGATGACCTTTCCCCACCAGATGGCAGTCTTAATCCTGACCGAGCAGATATACCGGGGGGTCAAGATTTTAAAGGGTGAACCGTATCATAAGTAAGTGTGAAATATCTAAGCAAATGAAATAAGGGCTAACACATTAGTCGGTATCAATCGGAGTGAATAACTGCGAACGAATAAGGCCCTCGATACATCCTGCCGGATGCATCAAGGGCTGAGATTTAGTCTTAAAAAATGTTATTTAGGATCTTTTAGCCATAAGCAACCGCTATATTTAATTATAGGGTTTGATTTATGATTTGCTTCAAGCGGTCAGCCAGTTGGTCTTTGAGCGTATCGGCTTGGTCTTCGGTAAGGGTACCGGCATCTACCGCCTCATCGATGTCATCGCTTTGAAGGTCCTCCATCTGCTCGAGAAGTTCGTCTTCGCTCACATCATAATCGGCGGCGATTTCGACCAGAGTATCGCCGTCTTTCAATTTATCGATAATAGTCTGTTCGTCTATATCCAAAATATCAGCTATGTCTGTAAGTACGTCGATGCTTAAATTGTATAATCCACATCCGGTTGAGGTACTAACGTAGTTGTTTTGGGAGCCCATGTTGGTAGATTCCACGATTTGCTCCAAGCGCTCAGCCAGTTGGTCTTTGAGCTCATCAGCTTGATCCTCAGTGAGGGTACCTGCGTCTACCGCCTCATCGATGGCATCACTTTGAAGATCCTCAAGCTGCTCAAGGAGTTCGTCTTCGTCCATGTCATAATCTGCGGCGATATCAACTAGAGTATCACCATCGTTTAATCTATCCATAATGGTCTGTTCTTCTACGTCTAAAATATCAGCTATTTGGGTAACAATATTTCCACCGGCAAATTCCGATATTGAACCCCCTGGGCCAAACTGACCGGGCGACTGTTGTTGAGAAGGCATATCGGATTGGGGCATCATATTAAATTGACCTTGCATCCCCATAGATTGTTGCTGAGAAGGCATACCGAATTGCATCATATTAGATTGACTTTGCATCCTCATAGACTGTCGTTGAGAAGACGTACTGAATTGGGACATCATATTAGATTGACACTGACCCCACATGGTTCCTAAATTGAAGAGCGTCATCCGATGTTGGTTTCCATGGCTGGTTGCCGCGTCAGCAGGCGCCGCAATAAACAATAAACATCCCATTGCCAGCGCATTAATAAACACAACTGCTTTTTTGGATTTTAACATAGGCCGTTCCTCCTTTTGTTTCAATAAAATTTTGTTGCCGAGAACTATATAGTTTAATATATTCAATAAAGGTAAATTAACCCTGAAAAAGACCTTAATATTTGCTGAAAAAATGTTTGTTTTTGATTTTTGCTTATACTTAAGGAGGTGCCGCGATGCAGTCACGTAAAGCCTTAATAGCCGGGTCTTCCGGCTTGGTAGGCGCTGAGATTTTAAATATAATATTAAATGATCCGGATTATACCAGTGTTCATAGCCTGGTTCGAAGAAGCAGCGGTAATCGGCATGATAAGCTGAAGGAACACGTGATCCGATTACATCATACAATTAGTGAATGAAAAATGAATATTGCGACAAAATAGAACAGCCCCCCTTGAAATGGAGGAGTGATTGAATGACGGACAGCTTAGAAGAAGATAATTATGAACTCGCTACGTTTGCCGGCGGGTGTTTTTGGTGCATGGTCAAGCCGTTTGAGGAAATGCCGGGTATTATTAAAGTAGTATCCGGTTATACCGGTGGGCACAAGCAAAACCCCACTTATAAAGAGGTGTGCTCTGAAATGACGGGCCATTATGAGGCGGTACAGATTACATTTGATCCCGATATTCTGCCGTATGAAGAACTGCTGAATATTTATTGGCAGCAAATTGATCCCACTGATGAGAATGGACAATTCTTTGATCGGGGTTCATCTTACCGTACAGCTATTTTTTATCACCATGATAAACAGAAGTGCCAGGCGGAAGCATCCAAGCAGGCGCTGACAGAGAGCGGTCGATTTAATAAGCCTATATCAACTCGGATTCTACCGGCCACGAGCTTTTATCCGGCGGAAGACTATCATCAGAATTACCACCAAAAGAACCCCGGGCATTATGGTTTATATCGACAAGGATCCGGACGTGATGCCTTTATAAAAAAATATTGGAAAAACGATACGGAATTATTGAAAAAACGTCTGACTGCTCTTCAATATGATGTTACTCAAAAGAACGCAACCGAACCGCCATTTACCAACGAATTTTGGGATAATCACCGCCCCGGAATATATGTAGACATTGTATCCGGTGAGCCGCTTTTTAGTTCCAGGGACAAATTTGATTCCGGATGTGGCTGGCCGAGTTTTACGAGGCCTCTAAATGCTGACATAATAAAGGAAAAGAGCGACCGAAGCCTTTTTATGAAACGTACTGAAGTGCGCAGCCAGAAAGCTGATTCGCATCTGGGACATGTTTTTAAGGATGGACCGGACCCAACAGGCTTGCGCTATTGCATAAATTCCGCCGCCTTGCGTTTCATTCCCAAGGAGAAGCTGGAAGAAGAAGGATATGGAGATTATTGCGTCTTATTTGAATAAACGAACAGTATTCTAATCTGAATCAATCAGCCCAGACCTTTCCCCTTTTCGCATATAAAGGAAGAATACCCCGCTTGCAATCAACTCAAAAAGTAGTTGCAATGAGTGAGCAAAAGACAATCTCAAATATAAGAGCTGCCTGCTAGATGCGCGATTGGCGGTGCCCCGTAACATTAACGACATCTTACCAATAAACCACCTTCGTCCTTATAGGTTCGAACACATCGACTATTCTTTTTGGCTTCTCCCTCCCTGGTTGCTTAGTACATTTCCTTGCATGAACCATCATAGGCTTCATACGTGGTATCTTCTTCCCTCCCTGACGTTTGCAGTCTGCGCCCCAATCCACTACACAATACTCAAAATGCTTGCATGAATGGCAGTCTTTCGTCCGATATTCTAGTTTGCTCATGGTCCTCCTCCTATCTACTATCACATAAATTTCTTTGTGCCAGCATCCAGAGTTTAACAGGTTTGTCTTTCCAGAAATGGCCAATTAGTCCGAGAACAATTATTCAATGTAAAAGCAAGTTCCTTAATTATAGAAGCAATATTCGTGCCAACTATTGTGCCGGCCAAATAAAAATAGAGGGCGTAAGCCCTCTATCTGCCAAATTATATTCTTCCCAAATACGCTCGGGGTTAATCTTGCAGGGCGATATTATATTTTGCGGATTTCCGTACTATAGTAGGTTGACTTACTCCCAGTTCAGATGCCACCTTGCGCGTAGAACCATAGGTATTCAGCGCATTTTGAATCAAATGCTTTTCTAACTTTTCTAAAGCTGGTTTTAGCCGATAACCGGTGAATATATCCATCTGGGCACTTTCTTCTTGGTTATTTATCTTGTTGGGAAGGTTTATTGTTCTTATGGTGTCTTCGGGATAAGTGACAATTACTCTCTCAATAAGATTTTCTAACTCCCGGATATTACCGGGCCAATCGTAGTCAATGAGATCTCTCATCACTGGCTCCGCAATGCGTTTATTTAGAGAATATTTATGATTAAAAATTCTTAAGAAGTGGTGAACAAAAAACGGAATCTCAGATTTTCGTTCTCTCAGCGGAGCAACAACTACCTGTACTACATTTAACCGGTAATATAAGTCTTTCCTAAATTCTTTGCGTTCCACCATTTCCGATAGGTCGCGGTTGGTGGCGGAAATTAGGCGGACATTCACATGTATGGGTTTGGTCCCTCCAACCCGGGTAAGCTCCTGTTCTTGAACGACTCTGAGCAGCTTGCTTTGCAGGTTTAGGGGCAGTTCTCCTATTTCATCCAAAAAAAGAGTTCCCTCATGGGCCATTTCGAAAATGCCCGGTTTACCGTTTTTACTGGCTCCGGTGAAAGCTCCTCCGGTATAGCCGAACAATTCGGTTTCCAGAAGGCTCTCGGGGATAGCGGCGCAATTAATACTTATCAAAGGGATAGAACTTCTTGAACTGTTGGAATGAATGATTTGCGCGGCAATCTCCTTGCCGGCTCCAGATTCTCCCAGCACCAAAACTGTAGTATCCACCCGTCCTAGTCGAGTGCACAAGTCCAGAAGATCACGAGATTGTTGGGAACGGATCACATACTTCTCTTTCAACTTGGCCTGTTTCAATTTGGCTTGGTAATGCTGGCTCAGGTTTTGTGATTGATCCAATTGGCGCTTAAGTTGATTAAGTTCTGTGACATCGCGGACGTTGGTAACAATCCTGAATATGTTTCCCTGCGCATCAAATACTGGATTGGCAGTAATCCATACAACGCTGCCCAGCACAGATTTTTTAGAAATAGTTACAGGCTCGCGGCAATTTTGAACCATCGCAGCAATGGATTGGTTATTGAAATCATCTGCTAACAGGTCCTCTATGTATTTATTCCGGATATCTTCCCGGTTAGCTCCCGTGATTCGAATAAACGCCTCATTGACCTGTAAGGTCTGTCCATTTTCGTCTGATATATGGACTCCATCGAAGGATGATTCAATTATCGTATCAAGTTCTTCTTTTATACGTTTAGTAGAGCTAAGTTCTTCTGAGACCAACTCCAGAGCGGAGATATCCTGAAAGACAGCTACCGCCCCGATGACTTCGCCGTTGTTGATAATGGGAGTTTGATTAGATATAAATATTTTATCCTTATAACTCCATTTTTGAAGCACCTCACCTTTTCTAGTCTGCATAACCTCCCTGAGCCGGGTTTCAGGCAGGAAGTCCTCAACCGGGTGTCTAATTACATCGCTGCGGGCGAGTTGTAAGAACTCTTCTGCCGCCGGATTAATCTGGATGATCAGACCCTCATCGTTTACGGTCAGAATGCCGTTGCCGACTGAATCAAAAATAGTGTGCATTTGTTCACGCAACGCAATTACTGAACTGAAATAGGCCCGGATAGTATCTGCCAGGTTGATAAGTCCCACAACCTTACCGTTTTCCACCACCGGGAGATTGCTGGTACTAGTTTTAATAAGCCCGCCTACACTATCCTCCGCGGAAGTCGTCAATACGTATCTAAGCATAAACTCTTGCAGAGGAGTCTCGGGATCGGTACCATTGAGCAGTTCTCTTAATAGACCAGTCTTGGTTACCAGGCCTACCAGATATCCTTCATTATCGACTATAGGAACCCCATCAAGTCGCTCATTAACTACTAAATCCGCTGCCTTTCTTAACGAATCATATCTAGTTAAACCGCGTATAGGACGCATAAAATCTTTAACCAGTAGAGTGGCTTTGATTTTGATTTTAGCCCCGTCTCTGATCAGAGCTGTACTGATATCAGCCCATTTGTCATTATTTGGTTTGGGTGTCGACATAATAATCATAACCTCCCTAAATCATCATTACATACTTTCCAAAGACTTGTGTTGGTGTTTTAATTTAAGCTCTTGGTCACGAGTGTATCACAATGTGTAAAGCGATACAATATAGAATCGGAACCCCGGTGCCTATTGCTAAGGCAAGACCGAGTAACAATGAATGACCTGAAAATGGGGTTGAGGTAAGGGTGGGGGATCTTTTGTTGTGATTTGAAAATGTATCACTATATTTTTTATTGCACTGAAGCGTAGCTGAATATGTATACAACCGTGTCGAAGATAGACGTTCCAAACGCGGCTAGATAAGATTAAAACCAATTTTGTGTAGAAAATTATCAAATATAAACTAAAGATGGTGAAGGATTCCCTCTGATTCAATTGTGTATCGGCTCAGCGGACATACCTCGGTCGCGCATTTTTTAACAAGGCATAGTTAACGAGGCTTGTGGATGACAGAATGATGATCGTTTATAACTTGGCACACTTATTGCGTAAATAGGTATTACAAGCTCTAAAAACTCTGTGGCCACAGGGAATTTAACTTTAAACTACGAGAAATAATCAGATAAATTTTCTTAAAATTATCGGGAAAGAGGTGAAGAAAATGGCTCTTAAGACTCCACAGGAATATCTGGATGACCTTAGAAAGATGGATATTAATCTATATATGTTTGGAGAAAAGGTCGAGAACTATGTGGATCATCCTATCATAAGACCTTCTATCAATGCTATGGCTATGACTTACAAGCTGGCGTTGGATCCTGAATATGAGGATTTGATGACAGCTACATCCAATCTTACCGGTGAAAAAATCAATCGTTTTACCAACCTCCATCAGAGTGCAGATGATTTAATTAAAAAAGTTAAAATGCAGAGACTGTTGGGACAGAAAACAGGTTGTTGCTTCCAGCGCTGCGTGGGCATGGATGCCTTCAATGCGGTGTTTAATACCACCTACGAAATTGACGTTAGCCATAGTACCAAGTATCATGAGCGTTTTATCAATTATTTGAAATACGTTCAAGAAAATGATCTGGCCGTGGACGGTTGTATGACTGATGCCCGCGGAGATAGATCCAAGACTCCCGGGCAGCAACCCGATCCGGATGCCTATCTTCATGTGGTGGAGAGAAGGGACGACGGAATAGTGGTGAGGGGATGCAAGCTTCACCAGACCGGTATGGTCAACTCGCACGAAATACTGGTTATGCCCAACAATTCTCTCGTTGAAAGTGAAAAAGATTGGGCGGTCTGTTTTGCTGTTCCCCTTAATACCCCGGGAATGGTGTATGTTTATGGCCGTCAGTCCTGCGACACCAGGAAGCTCGAAGGTGGAAGCATAGATATGGGCAACAAGTATTTTGGCGGGCAGGAGATCATGACCATCTTTAACAACGTTTTTGTCCCTTGGGATAGGGTGTTTATGGATGGGGAAACCAATTTTTCAACCATGCTGGTAGAGCGTTTTGCTGGATATCATCGCCAGAGCTATGGGGGATGTAAGGTTGGGGTTGGTGATGCCCTAATCGGAGCGGCTCAGGCAATTGCGGAATACAATGGTGCCGCTAAAGCATCGCATGTTAAGGACAAAATTGTGGAGATGTGTCATCTCAATGAGACGCTTTATTCCTGTGGCATTGCCTGCTCTTCCCAGGGAAGCAAAACAGCAGCCGGCAACTATTTAATTGATCTGCTACTGGCTAACATTTGCAAGCAGAATGTGACTCGCTTCCCTTATGAGATGGCCAGATTGGCTCAGGATATTGCCGGTGGTGCTATTGTAACCATGCCATCGGAAAAAGACTTTGAGAATCCGGAGCTAGGCCCTCTGGTAAAGAAATATTTTACCACCGTAAGCGATGTGCCAGTTGAACATCGTCAGCGCATGTTAAGGTTAATCGAAAACATTACAATGGGCAGTGCAGCAGTTGGCTATCTTACTGAATCAATGCATGGAGCTGGATCGCCCCAGGCCCAAAGAATTATGATAAGCCGTCTGATTAACCTGCAGCAGCGTAAAAAACAGGCTGAGAAACTTGCCGGAGTTCAGGGAGAAACGGACGTAGACTGGAATTAATTTCAGAAAAATAAGATTGGAGGAGAGTTAATTGGATATTAAGACCATCTGTGTTGTAGGAGCCGGAAATATGGGGCATCAGATAGCTCTGCAGGCTGCAATCTCCGGATTCACGGTTTATTGTACGGATATTAATGAAGAGGCTTTGAAAAAGGCCGAGGATTTTGCGGCCAAATGGCTGGGTGGCCGACTGGAAAAAGGTAAAATCTCAGCTGTCGAAGTTGATGAAATAAAAAACCGGCTGAACTTTACCGAAAGCCTGGAAACCGCTGCTAAAAACGCTGATTTTGTAATTGAAGCGGCGGTGGAAATACTAAGTATAAAGCGGATGCTCTTTGCCGCGCTGGACAAAATTTGCCCGCCGCATGCCATACTGACAACCAACAGTTCTTATATAGTAAGTTCCAGAATTGCTGATGCTACCAACCGTTCCGACAAAGTTTTGAATATGCATTTTTTTAACCCGGCTTTAATGATGAAACTGGTAGAAGTTGTACAGGGGCCGCATGTCTCTGAAGAAACCGTGCAAAAGGTTCTGGAGGTAAGCCGTGCTCTAGATAAAGTGCCCACACGGGTAAATAAGGAGATTTATGGCTTCGTATGCAATCGTATTTTTAGCGCTATAACCAAGGAAGGTTGTTACTTGTTGGATCAAGGTATCGCTTCTATAGAAGACATTGACAATGCAGTGCGCAACGGATTAGGACACCCTATGGGACCGCTGCAATTGCTGGATCTTACTGGAATTGATCTTGAATACAACGTTTTAATGGAAAGGTTCAAAGATACCGGCGACGCTAAAGACAAACCCAGTCCGGCCATAGTAGAAAGATACGCAGTCGGCAATTTCGGACGAAAAACCGGCAAAGGATTCTATGACTATAGATCCAAGTAGGTTGCGGTACTGTAGTTAATGGAGGTTAGTAATATGGGTTATCAATTTATATGTGTAAACATTGAAGACGGAATAGCTGTGGTTTCCTTGAATAGGCCAAAAGAACTTAATGCATTAAACAAATGCATGGTTCTGGAATTGGATATGGCCTTTGGTGAAATGGCTGGTAATCCTAAGGTCAAAGCAGTGGTTATTACCGGTGAGAAGAATTTCGCTGCCGGAGCAGATATCTCCAACATGCTCACGCTAAGCCCGGAATTGGCTAAAGAATTTTCTTTCCGGCACACATTTAACAAAATTGAGGATTTTCCTAAAACGGTTATTGCTGCCATACCAGGCTTCGCATTGGGGGGCGGGTTGGAACTGGCCTTGGCCTGTGACATCAGGATAGCCTCGCCGAATGCTAAAATGGGATTTCCAGAAATTAATCTTGGTATATTTCCGGGAGCCGGTGGAACCCAGCGTCTGCCGCGCCTGATTGGGACAGCCCGGGCCAAAGAATTGATCTATACCGGGGTTATTATTGCTGCCTCGAAAGCAGAGGAATACGGTTTAATAAATATTATTGCTGATAATCCATTGGAAGAAGCGATTAAGTATGCGGGCAAACTCGCGGCAAAACCACCGGTGGCTATAAAACTGGCCAAGCAGTGCATTAATCTCGCCTTTGATGTGGATCAGAAAATAGGGGTTGAATTTGAAGGTGTAGCCTGGGCTAGTACCTTCGCTACCGATGATCAAAAAGAAGGCATGAAAGCATTTATGGAAAAACGAAAGGCCGTTTTTATAGGAAAGTAACGAAAGGAGAAAAGGCTAATGATAACTAGAGAAGTAGTAATTGTAAGTAGTGCCCGGACACCCATCGGTGATTTTATGGGTTCATTGGAAAGCTTTAGCCCGGTTGATTTGGGTGTAATTGCTCTTAAAGGTGCACTTGAAAAAGCAGGAATTACAGGGGATATGGTTGAGTCAGTCGTCGCAGGTCATGTTGGCCAGGGCGCTGCTCCAGGCAACAGTGCTAGATTAGTGGCCCTAGCGTCTGGCTTACCATTTGATTCAGCGGCAGTCACAGTTCATCAGCAGTGCCCCTCTTCCATGCGCGCAGCTGAGATATGTTCTCAGGAGATTATGCTGGGCAAAGTCGACATAGGGGCTACAGTTGGAATCGAAAGCCAGACCAACACACCGTATGTCCTGATGGGGGCCAGGAAGGGCTATCGTTTGGGCGACGGGGAAAAAATACAAGACGGTTTAATGCTCGGCGGACTGATCTGTCCATGGAATGGATATCATATGGGCGTCACTGCTGAAAATATTGCTGAAATGTACGGTATAACCCGCGAAGAGCAGGATGAATATGCATTGCTCAGTAATCAAAGAGCCTGTAAGGCGATTCAGGAAGGTTGGTTCAAAGATGAAATAGTGCCAGTCGAAGTAAAGACCAGAAAGGGCATTAAGAATTTTGATACTGATGAACACCCCAATCCTAATGCCAGCCTGGAGGCTTTTGCCAAATTAAAACCCGTATTTAAAAAGGGTGGGACCGTAACCCCTGCTAATGCTTCAAGCCTAAATGATGCTGGATCGGCGCTGATAATGATGGCGGCGGAAAAAGCCAAAGAACTGAATATTAAGCCGCTGGCCCGGGTGGTGGCATCAGCTACCGGAGGTGTGGATCCTAAGATCATGGGCATGGGAGTAGTTCCAGCCGTAAGACGTGCGTTGAAGTTTGCTGGATTAGAGCAAAAAGATATCGATTATTGGGAAATCAATGAAGCTTTTGCTGCCCAGTTCCTGGGAGTAAACCGGGAACTCAAACTAAATTTGGATATTGTTAACGGTGTTGGGTCGGGAATATCCCTCGGTCATCCGGTTGGCGCAACCGGTGCACGATTGATTTTGACCGGAATAAATGAACTAAAGCGTCGGGGTGGTAGGTATTTGTGTGCATCGCTCTGTGCCAGTGGTGGTCCAGGAGTCGCATTCATAGTAGAAAACATTTAATTAATCTGGGTTAAAGAATTATTTGGAGGTAAAGGCCAATGGGTAATAAGTTAGTCGACTTAAGAGATGCCAGATTTGTAATTTATGATCAATTAAAAGTAGCCGATCTATTCCATTATGAACGCTTTGGTGATCATTCTGAAGAAACAATTGAAATGGCCATAAAAGCGGCTGAAAAGCTGGCTGTTAATGAGTATTATCCCATTAACAGTGTAGGCGATCAGACCGGTGTCGTTCTTGAAAACGGAAAAGTCAGAGTTCCGGAAGGGTACCATCCTGCCTATAAAAAGTTTTGTGAGGCAGGTTGGACAGCCCCTAATGAATCTTATGAGGTGGGAGGCCAGCAACTTCCTCTCGTAGTTAATTTTATCGGCCAAATGCTCTTCTTTGCTGCTAACCAATCACTTATGGTTTATAGCTGCCTCACCCATAGCGCCGGTAAAGTTATTGAGATCTTCGGTACCGAGGAGCAGAAAAACAAGTATTTGGAAGCCATTTATTCCGGAAGATACCAAGGTTGTATGGATCTCACCGAACCGCAGGCGGGGAGCGATGTGGGAGCGGTCCGCACCAAAGCAATACCCAATGATGACGGAACTTATTCCATAATTGGCAACAAAATATTTATCAGCGGGGGAGAATCAGACCTTACCGAGAATACCGTGCATATTCTTTTAGCCAGGGTGGAAGGAGATCCTGAAGGCACCAAGGGACTATCCTGTTTTATAGTACCGAAAACCAGAGTTAATGATGACGGTACATTGGGAGAAAGCAATGACGTTACCTGTACGGGCGTTGAACATAAGACAGGTATGAAGGGCTCAGCCACCTGTTCACTGGCCTATGGAGACAATAATCAGTGTATCGGTGAACTTTTAGGTGGCCGGGGAAAAGGTATCGTTACCATGTTCAAGATGATGAATGAACAGCGCGTCGTGGTAGGACTTGAGGGCTATTCCATGGGCAGTTCTGCCTATTTGCATGCCTTGGATTTTGCCCGGGAGAGGAAACAGGGAGTCGCCTTTGGCCAAAAAGCGGGCGATCAGGTGCCGATAATTGAACACCCCGATGTAAGGAAGAACCTTCTGATGATGAAGAGTTACACCGAAGGGATTAGAGCTCTCCTGCTTTACACAACCCATTGCATGGACTTGATGGAGATAATCCAGGATAAAGCCGAGAAGCAGAAATATAGTGATCTGGTTGAAGTGTTAACTCCTATTTGTAAAGCTCATGGCACTGAGAAAAGTTTTGACGTTTGCGTTACGGCTGTACAGGTTCATGGCGGTTACGGATACTGCCAGGATTACTATGTAGAGCAGCTGATGCGCGATTGTAAAATTACAACCATTTATGAAGGAACCAATGGTATTCAGGCCAACGATCTGCTGGGGCGCAAAATAGTGATGCGGGATGGCGCTGCTTTCCAGACTCTAATCTCCGAAATGCGGTCAGTGATTAAATCAGTTCAGGGAATTGATGGTATGTCAACTTATGCTGAAGATATGGACGGGTATGTCAATATGCTTACAGCGGTAAGCGACCAGCTGCGCACGCAGATGGTCAGCGGCAACAGTTATTTGGCCTATTCCTGGGCTTCTCAATATCTAAATGTATTTGGAGATATAGTCCTGGGGTGGATGTTCCTGGCCCAAGCCCAAATAGCATCTGAAAAACGGAGTGCTATTTTTGAGGTCAAAGCTGTGGACAGGATTATGCAAGACAGTATAGCCAACAGCGATCCTGATGCAGTATTTTACACCAGCAAGATTAACACCGCCAAATTCTTTATTGGTTCAGTACTCCCGCAGGTAAAAGGGAAAATTAATGCAATTTGTAAAAATGATGATGCTCTCTCAAAAATGGAAGACAAGTTTTTTATAGACTAAGTGGTTATATCCAATAATATTCCAAAATAATTTCGCTAGTTTGATAACCCAGGGTGGGGATGGGTATGAAAAGTATAATAATTGAAAGAATCGCGCCAGTACCTATAATATGCTCATCCCGCATCCAACGGGAGTACGTTTTGATCTAATAAATAATTGTTCCAGGGGGAGGGAAGACAGTGACTATTAATGATGAGTACAGGAAAAAACTAGTTACCCCTGATGAAGCGGTAAAAGTAGTAAAGTCCGGAGACTGGGTTGAATATGGGGCATTTAGCGGACAGGTTGTAGTTTTAGATAGAGCACTAGCTCAACGTAAAGAAGAGTTAATGGACATAAAAGTTCGTGGAACATCCCGTATGTCAGTTCCGCAAGTGGTAAAGGTTGATCTCAGAGCTCAGCATTTTGCACTAAACAGCACTCATTTAAGCGGTGCTGAAAGGAAACTAAGCGACCAAGGTCTGTGTTGGCATTTACCGGTTCTGTATCATGAACAGCCTGGTTATTACCGGAAGCACATACCAACCGATGTACTGTTCTTAACAGTAGCGCCTATGGATGAATGGGGGTATTTCAATTTCGGACCGCAGGTTTCTCATGGCATGGCTTTATGCGAAATGGCCAAAACCATAGTTCTGGAGGTCAATCCCAACATTCCAAGATGTCTGGGTGGTACACAGGAATGCATTCATATTTCATTGGTTGACTATATAGTTGAGGCTGATTGGTTGCTGCCTGAAATTCCGCCTATTATTCCCAGCGAGACAGATCAGAAAATAGCTGGTCTTATTATGGAACAACTTGAAGATGGTGACTGCCTGCAACTGGGTATTGGTGGCATGCCCAATGCAGTAGGGGCAATGATTGCTAAATCAGATCTGAAGGATTTGGGAATTCACACCGAGATGTTTGTTGATTCCTTTGTAAACATGGTTGAGTCAGGGCAGGTTACCGGGGCACGGAAGAACATTGATAAATATAAAATTGTCTGCACCTTTGCATTAGGGAGTAAGACAACGTATGACTTTGTTAATAATAATCCCCTGGTAGCCTTTAATCCCGTTGATTACACCAATGATCCTTTTATAATTGCCCATAACGACAAAGTGGTTGCCATAAACAATTGTGTGGAGGTTGATTTGACCGGTCAAATATGTTCGGAATCTTCAGGTACCAGACAAATAAGCGGCACTGGCGGACAACTCGACTTCACTTGGGGAGCTTATCGGTCCAAAGGCGGCCGGGCATTCATTTGTATGAGCTCCACCTATAATAAAGGTGGTCAATTGGCATCAAGAATTAAGCCCATACTCACTCCGGGTGCGGTTGTGACTGTTCCCAGAACGATGGTACATTATCTGGTTACAGAAAATGGGATGGTAGACCTTAAAGGTAGAACTACCTGGGAACGCGCCGAGGCAATAATATCTATTGCTAATCCCAGTCTGCAGGATGAATTGATTAAGGAAGCTGGAAAGTTGGGATTGTGGCGTAAGAGTAATCGCATTCAGTAGTAAAAATAACCATAATAAAGGAGTGGAGTGAGTGGATAAGGTATTAAAACCAACTACAAATGTCCGTATTACAATGATGGTTCTCGTATGCATCACGCTTATTATCAACTACCTGGATAGAGTGAATTTTAGTGTAGCTACTCCTACCATAATGAAAATATTCCACATTACTGCAGCACAGATAGGCCTTATGGGGTCTGCATTCTTTATACCCTATATGTTGATGATGATTCCGACCGGATCCCTGCTCAATAAAATGGGACCTAAAAAGCTATTAGGAGGTTCATTGTTTTTCTGGGGACTATCTACCATGGGTACCGCGCTGGCAAATTCGGCAGGAACGTTTTTGATAACTCGAATTTTAATGGGGCTTTTCGAGGCGCCTGGTTTCCCGTCAGCATCAAGAGTAGTTGCGGTCTGGATACCGGAACGGGAAAGAACCGTTGCATCGGGTGCTTTTGATTGCTGTGCCAGGATAGGCACTGCCTTTGCTCCTCCCCTGGTAGTAGCAATTATCCTGGCTTGGGGATGGCAAGTGTCATTTGTAATTACTGGTGGTTTGGCAGTAGCATTTGCCTTTGTTTGGTTAGCAATGTACCACGAACCCGATGATCATCCGAAAGTTAGTGAGTCAGAATTAGCATATATCCGTCAGCATGAAGTAGTTGATGAAACAGGAAGGATTGAAGCAAAGACTATTCCCATGAGCCATCTTATTTACTACCCGGCGTTACTTAAAGCTTCAATCGGCTATGGCATGTATCTGTATGTTTGGAATATGTTCACCACCTGGATGCCTTCGTTTTTTGTGGTTGCCAGGGGGTTCAGTCTAAAGTCTATGGGGAATGCTGCTATGATTCCGTATATTTGCGCTGTAATTTTAGAACTTATAGGGGCAGTGTTATTTGACAGGTGGCTGCGCCATGGAGCCAAAGTATCCACGTTAAGACGGACCGGTATGGCGATAAGTTTGATTGGTTCTGCCATATTCATCTTTCTAACAATTCAAGCCACCACGCCATTCTGGATCGTGTTCTTCCTGTCCGCCTTTGCTGGAATCAGTGGATTAGGGGCTGGAAATGTACAGGCTATTCCTTCTGATTTAGCTCCCTATGGTTCAGCCGGTGGATTTTCTGGCTTCTACGCGCTGGGCGGCGCTATTGGAGGCTTCTTTGCCCCTATGGTTACCGGATTTATCATTGATTCCAGATTTGGCTATAATGGAGCATTCGTTGTGGCTTCTATAGTCGCTTTAGTGGGCGCAGCTTTCTATGTTTTTAATTCATATGAACGAATGACTCCTAAAGCAGTGGATATGTAAGTTAAGACATTGGACACGGGATCATCATATATTCGGATGATTCCGTGTCATTAAAAAAAATCAAATAATTATGGAGACATAGATACATGCAGTAATAATTAAAGTAGACCCTAGTTCGCAAAGAGGGTCAATTAGTTACTTTCCTTGCAACCAGTTCGACCAGAAGAATAAGGATAAAATATCTTATGGAAAGAGGTTGTAGCGATGTCTTATCAGGCTATGATTATAGGAGCAGCGCTGTTGGTTTTTTGTTTTGGAATATACCGGAGCAATAAACTCTTGAAGGAAAAAGATAAGCTGGAAGCAGGACTTAAGAGCATGTATGAGTCAATGGACATATTGGGTGAAGTGATTTATCAGGGCGGCTTTCCAGAGATGCCCAAACCAGCCCGCTTGAGTATAGCGTTAACGGGATCATATTTAATTTTGTTTGACAAAAAAGGTGCCAGTGGGCGGATTGAATATGATCGGTTCCGGAAAATAGACAAGTTTACCAGCAGCAAGCCAAACACCAAAAGGTATAGCCTGATGGCCTGGGGACCGTTGGCGATGCTTTTAAACCGGCCTACTTATCAACATTTCATCGTAGTTAGCTATACAGATATAGATAACGAATACAATAACATGGTGTTTCAGATAAAGACCGGGGAAAAAATGAATGAGTATTTTGAATCCATTCAGCGTTATTTCAAGCCAATGAACACCCGGAGAAGAAAAGCGGTTAATAAGTAGACGTTCAAAGAACCTAGAAAGAATAGGGGTGAAGAATTATGTATAAAAAAGTATTGGTTGCGGTTGATGGGTCAGATAGTTCCCAGGGTGTAATTCAGCTAGTTAAGGATCTTGTTAAAAATGGAGTGATAGAATCCATTACTTTAATAAGTGTGGCGGTAGTTCCAACGCTACCAATGGAATTTGTTATTGATGACCATTACAACCTGGAAATGGTCGCATCTGCAGTGCTAAATAAGGTCAAAGCAAACCTGGAGGATGATGGTTTGATAGTTGGCGCTGTAGTTGTCAATGGTGATCCTGGAGTGGCAATATCCCAATATGCCCAAGATAACGGCTTTGATTTGATTATTTTGGGTAGTCGAGGGCTTTCTGGAGTAAAGGGAGTTGTGTTAGGAAGTGTCAGCCACAAGGTATTGCACACCGCACAATGCCCGGTTTGGATATATAAAAGCTAACTCCTTCCTCTTTCTCTCGTGTATCTTAAGCTTGTCTGGGATACACGGGGGCATTTATATATTAGGAACAAATTAAATAGCGCAACTTTGGCAGGTGCATAATAATCGGTTGCTGTTCCGGCAGTTGGTAAATATGTAGTTTAATATAAAATTGTTTTTGATTTCTAATTGCGATATAAAATTTTATTTGGACTAGTCCTAGCTATTCCGAATAGAAATCCCCCTTACATTCAGGGCGACCGTCTTTTGCGTGTTGCCCTGATCGTTTTGTGCCAATACAAAATCTAAAATGCCATTAGGCGTGAAAGATGAAGATAAATAAAAATTGTCAATTACAATTATGCCCCCGGGTCCGTTTTAGATTGGCATAATGCTATACGGAGTACTTTAGTAAAGGTGGATGCATATGGCAGTAATTGGAGTTAAGTTCTGCGGGGGGTGTAACCCCTTAGTCGATAGAGGCAAAATTTTTAAACAGCTTAAGCAAGAACTACCTTCGGAAACTGAGCTGCGATTGGATGCGGGCAAACCATGGGATGTAGGACTTATGCTATGTGGCTGTTCCAATGCCTGCAGCGATGATTCTGAAATACGAAAGCTGGCTCCCCGCTGGATTCTGGTAAGCGGGGCAATGTTGGACTACTTCGCACTAGAAGAGTCACAAATGGTCGATGCAATTGTAAAGAAAATTCAGGATATAGCAACGGAAAAATCAGGCTCGTTGCGACTTGAGAAAATACTTGGAGCACAATAATTGCGGTCATAGGCTCTACGTCGCGGTATTGGTAGTTTCTTGTAGACGCTTGCAAACAACTCAGAAAGCATGTACAATGAGTGAGCAAAAGACAAACTGAAGATAAGATTTGCCGTGCTAGGTGGGGAATTAGCGGTGCCCTGTAACCTGCAACCCGCTATAGCAGGATTGAATTCCTGAGCCGAGGGGGTATCCTTGTAGGGTCCGGCTTGCATAAGTGATTAAGAAGTTCGGGTCCTGCGCAATGGGACACCTTGAACCGTGTCAGGTCCGGAAGGAAGCAGCACTAAAAGGTTAATCCCGTGTGACGGAGGGCAGCCTGGATGGAGTTAACTGTTCAAGCATCGCCTGGAAGGTATTTTCGAGGCCAGGTGCACGGCATTATTAATCAAGAAAAATTGCGGGTGTTAAACCTGCTTTTTTATATAGTTTATTAAGTTTTTTTGTGGGAATAAAGCTATATAATGTAAGCAGTGATTCTTTATCATCCCGCCAAAAGAATTGGCAGCAATGACATTAAGGGGGCGTGGTTCCATGGCGTACTTAGCATTATATCGGGTATGGAGACCCCAGAGATTTGCAGAAGTTGTGGGACAAGAGCAGACGGTTACAGCTCTGCAGAATTCAGTACGGGAGAACCGCATGACCCATGCCTATCTTTTTTCCGGTCCCAGAGGGACTGGAAAAACCAGTATTGCCAAAATACTTGCCAAGGCGGTGAACTGTGATCATCAACAGGGAGGAGAACCTTGTAATACTTGCTTTTCCTGCCGGGATATCAATAACGGCAATTTCATGGATGTAATTGAGATAGACGCGGCATCAAACCGTGGCATTGATGAAATCCGCGATTTGCGGGAGAAAGTTCGAGTATTACCGGCGCAGGGGAAGAAAAAGGTTTATATAATAGATGAAGTACATATGTTAACCACTGAAGCCTTCAATGCATTGCTGAAAACATTGGAAGAACCCCCGGAATCAGTAATTTTCATACTTGCTACCACCGAACCGCAAAAGATTCCCAGTACTATTGTGTCTCGCTGCCAGAAGTATAGTTTCCGCAGGCTCAATCTTCCCCAAATCAATACCCGCTTAAAAGAAGTTGCCTTGAATAATGGCATCGATATTGAGGAGGAAGCAATTGCCCTGATTGCCCGCCGCGCTAATGGTGGGATGCGGGATGCACTGGGGATGATGGATCAGCTGCAATCTTACAAGGAAAGTAGTATCAGTCGGGCGGATGTGTTGGAAGTACTGGGGCTGGTTGATGACCTGTTCGTAGCTGGACTAATCGACGCGGTTCTAAATACTGATTCCGCTTCCCTAGTGATGATGCTGAATGAAGCCTTGAACCAAGGCAAGGAAGCCTCCCAACTGGCCCGGGAGACCGCGCTCTACCTGCGTGATTTGCTTCTTTATAAGTCGGTGGGAGAACAAGCCGAAATGGTGATGGCGGGGGAACAGAGCAAGGAATCTATAAAAAATCAGGCGCAGAGAATGGAAACAAACCAGATATTACAGGCCTTGCGGATGATAATGGATACCGGCGAAAAACTCCGCTTCAGTGAAGGCCAAAAATTCCTGCTGGAGCTGGTCTTATTGGAAGTGGCAGCATTGGTGGCAGTAAAGAGACCCCAACCCGAGTCCCAAGCCCCAGCCCGAAAAAGCACCGTCCAGCGTGAAAGTGAAAAAAGCGACAAAAATGAGGCCCGGGAAGTATTATGGAACCGGCTTCTAGCAGGGGTAAAGGAGAAGAAGATACCCACCCATGCTCTCCTATCACAGGGTAAACTGCTGGGTACAAAGGGAGATGTAATATATATAGGCTATCGCAAAGGATATAAATTCCACAAGGAAAGAATGGAAGAGAAAGGTAATCGTGAAATAGTGGACTTGGTTATCCAGGAAATATTTAATCGCAAGATGGAAGTGCAGTTTATTTTTTTGGAGGACAACCAGTATAATGATATTATTGTCAAAAAAGCTATTGAATATTTCGGGGAAGACATTGTAGATATTAAAGAGTAAGGAGGAAAAATAGCATGAAGTTTAATCCTATGGGTGGATCGAACATGAATCAGATGATGAAGCAGGCCAAGAAGATGCAGGAGCAGATGGCCAAGGTTCAGGCCGAACTGCATGAACGGATCATTGAGGCTTCCGCGGGGGGCGGGGCAGTTTTAGCCAAAGTAAACGGCAAACAGCATATAGTGGAGATTAAGATTAAGCCGGAGGTACTTGATCCTGACGATGTGGAAATGCTGGAAGATTTGATTATAGCAGCTCTTAACGATGCTATTAAGCAATCCCAGGACATGGTATCCTCGGAAATGTCCAAAATTACCGGGGGACTAAACATACCGGGATTATAATATATGTCTATATCATTGGAGGCAAGAGCATGAGACTGGCCCGGCCATTGGAAAATCTGATTGACCAATTATTGAAGCTGCCAACCATAGGACCAAAGTCAGCTCAAAGACTGGCTCTCTACATATTAAAAATGCCTTTGGAAGAGGCTCGGCAACTGGCACAGGCCATTTTGGATGCAAGGTCTAAGGTCTTTCCTTGTTCTATTTGCGGATATCTTACCGATATCGATCCCTGTTTGGTGTGCAGCGATCCTAAAAGAGACGGAGAAAGTCTATGTGTGGTGGAGGAAGCCAGCGACATTATTGCGATTGAAAGAACCGGCTATAATGGCAAATACTTTGTACTAAACCGCACTTTTAAATTGATGGATGACAATGATCCGGGGGATATGAACCTGCAGCCTCTACTCGCTATTCTAGGAAACGGAGAAGTAAGGGAAGTTATATTGGCGCTTAACCCGGATATTGATGGGGAAGTCATGTCACGTTTCCTGGCATCTGTAGTAAGCCGGCAGGAGGTAAAGGTTACCCGCCTGGCTCATGGGCTACCGGTAGGGGGAGACATAGAGTTTGCCGATGAAATTACCCTGCGCCGGGCGATTGAAGGCCGAAAGGAATTATAAGGCTTATTGCGGAATAAAAATGACCCGATTGGAATATGATGCAGTGGGATAAAATCAGCTGCAAGATTATCCAGGAGGGTTGTGCAATGAGAATCTGGGCGAAAGGGTGGGACAGTCTGCTTAAATTATTTTCGGGCGCAGATGAGGATCAGCAATCCAAAAAAACGGATGAGATCCAGTTGCTGCAGGAGGCCCAGGAGCAGCTAAACGAAGCCCGCAATTTATTTGCACGAGTTGAAGATCCGGAAATGGTGGAATGCGCGATATATAGCTTAACCGCAGCTGAAAAAAGGTACAATTATCTAATAAAAACATTCAAAAAAGATAAACAGTCAACGGCTTTATAATAGATTCCAGTTATTTCTAGAAAGATTTTAAAGGGATGCGATACATATGGGAATGATTAATGTAGGTTTAGCGGCCCTAGTCCTTCTGATAGTGATTTTTATATTGATCAAAATAGTTATGAAACCAGTAAAGCTGCTGTGGAAATTACTTTTCAATTCTGCCCTGGGGTTAGTTTTACTCATACTGGTGAACTATGGAGCTGCCTTCTTAAACTTTGCGCTGCCTATTAATATTATTACGGTCTTAGTAGCAGGCTTCCTGGGGATACCAGGAATCTTGTTATTAATCTGTTTTCAGCTATTACTTAAATAGAAATGTCAAAGGGAAGCAGGAGGACGGTTCTTTCGCTTCCCTTTTCCTCCAGTTTTTGGAAGGAAAAGGGAAGCGAAAGAACCGTCCCCATGCTTGTGCGTCCTGAAGGAATGACTGCGCCGGAAGGAGAGTGAAACAGCAGTCAGACCATGCTTTGTAGGAGATGATGGAAGGCCCATCGGAATCGGCATTCAGGTGTTGGTTTCAAACCGC